>QWCE01000106.1_pt1 | contig 149071 bp, 135 predicted proteins | sample 1972531 | NCBI WGS metagenome assembly QWCE01 (sample SAMN09866716, study PRJNA288562) | Human gut metagenome isolate term4_stool, whole genome shotgun sequencing... | reverse complement strand
GTTATTACTATGATATTCATTGTCAGTCACGTTCTTCATCCGTCAACTGGCATTTTCCTTTAATTTCTCAATGTGCAAGTTCAAAGAATGTGATTTTTTCCCGATTTAATAGCATAAATTTTTTAATTAAATGTGCCTGGGTTTTCGCCTAAAAATTTTATAACTTAAAAAGCCAGTCAGATTTCCGACTGCAAGTTCAGATTTTAAGATCATATTTCCTCCAAACCACAAAATCATGACAATCGTAGTGTACATAATTCCTTGAAAAGCCGGAAGATTCAACACCGCATAGTGAAACGTAGTTTCACTTGACTTTGCCATATCACGGTTTACCTCTTCAAATTTGTCCTCTTCATACTCGTCACGGACAAATGCCTTGACAGCACGAATTGCTGTAAGATTTTCCTGCACAACCTGATTTAATCGATCCATAATGCTTTGCAGTCTGGTGTACATCGGTGCAACCTTACGCACAATCAAAAAAAGAATGATTGCTAAAATCGGTGTGCACACCACAAAAACAAACGCCAGCTTCGGATTCATATAGAAGGAAAGACCAATTCCCATGATCAAAAGTGACGGACCTCTAGTAATCGGACGAAAGCCTGAAATTATCATGTTTTGAAGTACATTAACATCTGTTGTCATTCTTGTAATCAAAGATGATGTCACAAAATGATCAAGATTAGAAAATGCATACTGCTGTACTCTTGCATATTCTGCCTTTCGAATCTCTGCACCCCATCCATATGAGGCCTTTGCTGAAAAATGGGCATACAAAAGACCAGTGACAAGTGCTCCAAGTGCAAGCAGTGCCATCTGGACTCCCTTTACATAAATATAATTGACATCGTGATTTGCCACTCCGATATCAATCAAGTTTGAAATCATGATCGGGATAAACAGCTCAAAACCAGTCTCGATCATGACAAACAGCGCGCCGAGAATCATGTCCTTTTTGTAAGGCCCCATATACCCGAACAGTCGCTTCATATCTTTCATAAATTCAACTCCTTTGCTGTTTTTTACATTGTTCATTATACAGCAAAGGAGTTTTTTTTGACAATATGCGATTTTTACGGTATTTTTACCTTTTTGCCTTATCTTTTTTCATACTGCATTACGAGCTCATATGAGTAGCCACGATCTGGATGAAGTGGTTTTGGTTCAATAGAAAAGTAAACAACACCATTTTCCTTGATATTTAGTTCAATCGAAATGTGTGATTCTGGCATTGATACAGGTACCATACGCTCGGTGTGAATCTGTGGACGGGCTGTCTGCTTTAAAAGATCAATCTGATCTTTTGTCGGGTTTGCCGGTTCACCAAGATCATGCCATACCTTTAGCGGATTACAGTTCTCTTCATCGACTGTCTGCGTCAGAAATAGATATGCATCCGTGGAGGCTGACTGAGTGGTTGGTATCGTCAGATTTAAACAAAGATCTTTTCCAGAACGATTCCTCGTCGCATTCCATGCAATTCCCCTGTAAGAACCATCTTCATATTTCATCACAACACAAGTTTCATCCTTGTAGACACAGATACCTTTCTTCTCTTTTAACTTTTTAAAGAAAGCAAATGTCCAGAAAGTTGGCTTTGGAATACAGCCGTTTGCGACAAGGCCAAAACCGCCATGAAATGGAGTAAACGGTACACCAAACTCTTCAAATACATCACCAAACGTCCAGTATGAATATGATTCGTTATCATCACCAAGGCGCGAAAGCTGATGCGCAATGTATGCTGCATTTTGATTTGTATCGTGAATTGGGCAGTTTGGCACATATGAAGTGTTAAACTCCGTAATGTGAATTGGCAGTCCCTTAAAGCGAGGGAAACTGTCAATAATCTCTCTTGTCGTATGAAGATTGGCAAAGCCATCCTCTGGATCCATCAGCTCAATATAGCTGTAATGTCCTTGTGTCTTTGGTGGCTCGGAGGTATAGTGATGTCTTGTTACAAAATCTACGGCAAGATCATTTGTTTCACAATATTCCATAAAGGAACGGATCCACACTTCATCGGTTCCTCCGCACACAGCTGGTCCGCCAACTAAAAATCTGCTGTCTAACTTTTTTATTGCATCAAATGTTATATGAAACAGTTTGAAATACTCAGGCATATCTGCATTTTCCCAGAATCCTGGCAGATTTGGCTCATTCCATACTTCAATTGGCCAAGTAACAACTTCATCGGTGGTATAGCGCTCACAAAGATGAGACAAAAGCGCCGTTACCATATCAGTCCATTTCTTGTAGCTTGCTGGCGGTGTTGTGTTTCCCTTCCAGTAAAAGATAGTCTGCGTTCCTGATGCCATTTTCTGCGGCATAAAGCCAAGCTCCAAAAATGGACGCAAACCAAGCGAGATATAGCTGTCCATCACACGGTCAAGATATGTAAAATTGTACTCTGACTCACCTTCTGGCGTTTCCTGATAAATACCTATATCATCACAAAATAGTCCATGACCTCTGATATGAGAAAAGCCAATCTCCTTTTGTACAAGTGACAGCTGCTCCTGATATTCTTTTGTCAGCGCAAGTCCCATTCGTCCTGTTCCAATGCAGAAATCTACCTGATTACGGAATACATATTCTTTGTTTTCTTCAATTTGAATGTTTTTTTGAATCACTTCATTCATTCTCTTCTCCTCCTGTCCAAAGATGGATTTGCGCTACAGGCAGTTTGGTTTGATTCCAGTCAATTCTAAAATAGCGAGTAAAGTAGATTCCCTCTGCCTGATAGCACTCTTTGCAATCGTTTCCTTTCTGATTTTCTTTTTTCCTTTTTAATATAACCTTCTCCCACTCTAAATCTGAGCGAAGTTCTGCCACAATTGTCTGTGGCAAGTTCTTTTTTGATTTTTCCAGTGCATCTGGCTCATCTTCAAAGATAACCTCTAGTTGGTTGATCCGTCTGACACCTTCAAGGTCAACCATAACCCAATGCGTCTGTTCTGACAAATGCTTTAATGAATTTGTCATTTTTGGCAGCCAATTGCCTTCTTCCTCTGCCGTCACAAAATAAGGCTCATGCCCGATCTCAAAGCTATCAGCAAATACTGGACGTCTCTTTGCCTCATCATACGTTTCCTTTGGCTTCGGCTCTCCTACTGTATATGGCGGTGGAAGCATCGGATTTAATACCGTGTTCTTGGGTTTTGGCTCTCCATCTGCAAAAATACAAATCTTTGCAGATTTTACACCATCTGCTGTTGCACAAATCACATTTTCACCGCCATACCAGCTTCGAAATTCGATTGCAGCAAGTCCATCCAACATATTTTTCTTTTCTGGTGAGAACGTGATTGTCTTTCCAGTTGGAAAAATACCGTCTCCCTTTTCCACTGTGAACGTCAGCTCGATTTCATTTGAGATTGGATTTCCTTCTTGATCCAAAAGTTCTGCACAAATCCATGCATCCTCCTGTCCGTTTGCACGAAATCTATTAACATCGCTGCTTAGACGGATCTGATAAGGAGTGCCTTTTTTCTTTGACTTTGGCGCCTTTTTCCCTGCCAGATGCTCTCGATACCAGTACCAGCAATCAAGCGGCAAACGATAATAATCGATCATTCCCATTGAACCCATGCCATCAAAAATACTTCCATGATGAAAGCCGCACCACAAAATCTTTCCGCTTCGCCACGGATAGTCAATCTCAGTTCCATCGGTGAATCGCGGCTCAAATTTTCCTGGGCGCGTCTCTATGCTGCTTCCATATTCAGAAACCAAATTCGGAAAGCCTGGATCATGATACAATGCAGCTCCATCCCCATTGTAACCTGCCAGATCTCCTAGCACGTCAAATCCATCTCTCTGCGCACCGCCCACTGCTGCTGGTCTTGATGGATCAAGCTCATGAGAACGCTCTACCATTTTTCGAATTAGTTCTTTTGCCTTATCTTTTACTGGTGCATCGGTAAAGAAAACTTCGTTGCACATGCTCCAGCAGATAATAGATGGATGACTGCGCTGAGACTGGATCATCTCCTCTAGCTGATCTAAGCAGCTTTTCTCAAAGTCTTTTTGATCCTCCTCTTTTGGAGGATAGGCGCTTGATACCCAAAAGCCATCTCTTTTGTCACCACCAGTTCCCCAGAAACACATCTCAGACCAAAATAGGATTCCCTCCTCATCGCAAACCTGTGCAAAATATGGATGATGTGGATAGTGAGAACCGCGAATCGTGTTCATGCCACACTCTTTTATCATACGAATATCTCTTCGAATACCGGCACGCGTAACAGCATCGGCCCATCCAGCATGATCCTGATGCACATTGGCTCCTAAAATGGCAAAATGCTCTCCATTTAAGAAAAATCCATTGTCTTTGTCAAATCGTACTGTTCGAATGCCAAATTTTGTTTGCACACAGTCAACTAAAATTCCATTGTAGCTCACACGGCTGACTACTGTATACAATTTAGGCAAATTCGGTGACCACGGTTGTATACCTGACAATGAAATTTGCTGAGTAATTGTCTTCGAATTCAGACTTGAAGTACTGTTACGATCCTTCTTTTCAGAATCAATCTCTCCTTCCGTTTTCATGTTGATTCGTGAGATTTCTTTTGCCAGCACAGTTTCTCCATCCAAAATGCAAGTTTCAAGAAAAAGTGGTTCTTGCATCTGGGATAGCCCATTGTTTTGATATTCTCCAATATCAGAGCGCTGATCAAATACCTGCGTCTCAATTTTTACTGTTGCATTCCATCCATTCTGATCTTCATTTTCTCTTTCAAGCTTCGTTGTCTGTACAAATACCCCGTATTCGTCAATGCCGCAAAATTCTGTTACAATCAGCTGCACATCACGGTAAATACCGCCATTAAATTGATGCTCTCCTGCACGCGGAGCAAGCCTCGCATCCCACAGATTGTCCACGCTGACAATCAAATGATTTTTTCCTGGACGAGCCACATTTGTAAGTTCTACCAAAAATGGTGTGTAACCACCTCTATGCTCCCCAACTTTTTCTCCATTTAAATAAACACGCGCTTTTTGAAAAACACCTAAAAATTCCAATCGAAGTCTTTTTTTACAGTCTTCCTCCGACAATGAAATCCATGTTGAGTAAGTTCCATATCCAACATAGAATTCTTTTTCCATAAAATATGGAATACCAAATGAATGCGGCAGTCCAATGTCCTGCCAGCTTGCAATCTCTTCACTTGTGGCAGTTACCTGATCTCCATAGGTAAATTTCCAATTGTTATTTAATAAACGACACTCTCTCATCTTTCCTCCTTTGGCTCAAAAAATTGGAATTTAGAAAAGTCTACAAATCCATCAGTTTTCTTTGTCGAATAATAAAACAATCCAAAACGGCATCCAGTAAACAAATCCATCTTAAAATACATTGGCTGGTCAATGCCAAGCTTCTGCCAACCTTCTCGATTTTTATAGAAAAAGGATGCCAAATCTTTCTTGTCAGTAAAGTCGGCCTCTGCGCGAAGACAAACTGATGTATCGCTTATTGGAACCCTCTGATATTCAATGCCTGGATTTTCATATTCAAACTGTCCAAACACGCTGGTGTCCTTCGCCGGACGCCCCATCATAATTAAATAATACTGGTCTTTTTCTTTTTTTACTCCGATAAAACCGTAGTTTCCAATAAATGTACTAATTCCTGCCACATCGCCATCTTTCATCTGTGAGAAATCAACTGTTACCTCTGCTGCACATTTAGGTCCAACCGTGCGCTGGGTTAGCGTATTATATGCTTGAAATAAAGTTGGGGAAATCTTCTTTGAATGTAGCCGAAGATGCCCTGGATTTTCTGTAACTGACCAAGCCGTATCAATTGATTGGTGATTCCATTCCCAAAAGCATTTCAAATGGACCTCGCCTTTTTCATCTGGTAGATAGGAAAAATCATCGCTTCCATTGAGCTTCTCATAAATGTGACCTGTATCTGGCACTTGAATCTCTTTTGGAACTTTTCCTTTTTCTCCAATTACAGGAAAATCCCGTTCAAACTGCATCGGAATTAACACAGGAGCTCGCCCTAACGCACCTCGATCCTGAAACATAAATGCATACCAATCTCCATTCGGCGTATCAATCATACCTCCCTGCGCTACGCCAAGGCCATGGTAGCCGCAATCATCGTCAATAACGCAGCCTCCGATAAATTCTCCTGTAAGAGAATCTGACACGAAGCAGTCCTCAGTTTTTTTCTTTCCTTTTTCCATATGACAGGTAAAAATATAGTATTTTCCATTCCTTTTATACATATGAGAACCCTCGTAGCCAAGATCGGCATCTTCTCTATCCTGTACCACGATTCGTTTTAAGCCATTTTCCTTTGGTCCCGACAAATCTTCATTTAACTGAGTTAAAAAAAGTGTTTTTTGTCCATGCACAATATAAACTTGATCGTCGTCATCAAAGAATAAGCCACTGTCATAATACCAACCCTCAATTGTTCGATTTTCCCACGGTCCTTTTGGATCACTCGCTGTTAACAGATGAGACTTATGAGTGTCGTTCGCAGTAAATACAATATAATAGGTACCCTTATGGTATCGAAATGTAGGTGCCCACATGCCTTCACCATAAATATTTTGGTTTCCTTCCATATAATAGCGTGGCGTATTGTCAAGTTCTTGATAGGCATGTGACAGAATTTCCCATCTTACCAGATCATAGGAACGCAAGATCACACAACCCGGCATAAAATGCATCGTTGTGCTGGCCATATAGTAGGTGTCTCCAACTCGTATAATATCTGGATCTGGAAAATCAGAATCAATAATGGGATTTTTTGCTGTTATCTTTTTTTTCATTTCCATTCTCTTTTTCTTCTTCCTTTTTCAAATATATTCTTACTTTTTCTGCTCAAGCTGCCCATTTACTTGAATGCTTTTTCCTTTTTCAATGTAAATCAAACTCTTCTTTTTCCCATAAACAAGTGTTCCGTTGTATTCACTGTCTGCATAGATTGCAAATTCAACCAATTTTCCATCCTTCCATGCCAAATCAACCGAAGCATTTCCTACTACACGAAGTCCTTTCACGCTTCCGTCTGCCCACTGCCTTGGCAATGATGGAAGCAAAATGATCTCGTTTTCTCCGCTTTGAACAAGCATCTGCGCAATCGCTGCTGTCACACCAAAATTTCCATCAATCTGGAACGGTGGATGACGATCAAACAGATTTGGATACGTCGAGTTTGTAAGCATCAGGCGAATGTTTTCTGCTGCACTCTCTGCATCTCGAAGCTTTGCATAAAAATTAATGATCCATGCACGGCTCCATCCGGTATGACCACCACCATGCGACAGACGCGTTTTTAGTGTTTTCTTTGCAGCCTCTGCAAGCTCTGGTGTCTGATCGACACTGATCTGATCCGATGGGTACAGCGCATACAAATGAGACATATGGCGATGCCCCAGCTCTTTTTCCTCATATTCCTCCATCCACTCCATGATTCGTCCAGTTGAATCAATGCGAATCGGCGGAAGCTTTTTTAGAGCTTCCTCAATCTGACCTTGAAGAAGTGACACATTGGTCACGCTTGGAATTACACAGGTATTTATATTTTCTTTCAAGATTTTAGCTGCCTCGCAACATTCTGTAAATAGATCACGAAGAATTTCCATATCCATAGCAGAACCGATGCATACACAGCCACTCTCTCCATTTGGCATAATATAAGTATTTTCCGGCGATGAAGATGGATTCGTGACAAGATATCCGTTCTTTTCTTCCATATAATCTAAGAAAAATAGAGCTGCCTCTGCCATAATAGGATACGCTTTGAGTAAAAAATCCTGATCTTTTGTATACGCATAGTGAGTCCAAAGATGGGTGCTAAGCCATGCAGCGCCCATCACCCAAAATGTGGACGACATGCAATTATCCTGCGGTGCGCAGTCTGCATATATATCGGTATTATGATGAGCCACAAAACCTCTGCAGCCATACATTTCCCTTGCCACCTTTCGTCCATGAATTCTCATTCTCTCTAGATGATCAAATAGTGGCTGATGGCACTCAGCAAGAGCACAGATTTCAGCTGGCCAATAGTTCATCTCTGTATTGATATTGATCGTATATTTGCTGTCCCAAGCTGGGCAAAGTTCTTTGTTCCAGATTCCTTGAAGATTCGCTGGAAGTGTACCTGGTCTGCTACATGAAATCAATAGATATCGACCATAATCAAACAAAAGCTTTGAAAGGCCAATGTCCTCACAGCCGTCTTTTACTCGCAAAAGTCGCTCATCTGTTGCAAGTGCTTCTATGCTGTTCTCTTCTTTTAATTGAAGTGACACACGATTATATAGAGACTGGTAATCCTGAATATGTGCCAATAATACTTTTTCATAGTCTTTTTCCATTACCAGATCCAAATGAGCAATTAACTTTTCCACCAATTTTTGCTGTGGATCTGCCCATTCTTTCACTTCTGCCTCTGAGTAATGGAAAGTACTGTCCGCGCCAAAATATAAAATCACTTCATCTGCCTTCTCCACTAGCAAACTTTGTCCAATCGTTTTCACGCTTCCACCAACGACTTTTGCCCGAAGGCACATTGCAAATTCAGGTGCATCTTTTCCGAGATTTCCGCTTAGAAAAATTGTGTAATCATCACATTTTCCAATTGAATCAAAATATTTATCACGGTCCAATTTTGCGACAAAGCTTAGTTGACCATTGCTTGCCTTCATATGAACAATCATGCAGTCATCTGGATGTGAGATAAAGTAAGTGCTCTCAATCTTAATCGTTTTGCCTTCGGATTTTTCGCAATCATACTGCACATGGCACACGGCTTTTGACAAATCAAGCTCTCTATAGTAAGTTGTATTTATAGCAGAATCTGCATCCTTTTCTATCTTTTCCTCCGGCAAATCCATCTCAATCGAGATTTCACCAAGCGTCTGATACATTCGTTCGCCATATGGGCATCCAGTCATTGCAAGACTCATAAGTTTCTGTGCCTTTTGAATCTGACCATTTCGAATGTATTCTCGGATTTTAGGCAAATTTTCCTTGGCATCTGGATTGATTCGTTCCCGTCTTTTTCCATACCAAATACTCTCCTCATTAACCTGAATCTGTTCTTTTTGGATCTGACCAAATACCATTGCGCCAAGTCGTCCGTTGCCAAGTGGTAGCGCTTCTTCCCACTCATCTGCTGGCTTTTGATACCATAATTTTTCCATGTTCCTCTCTCCTTTTTGCAAATTTTGTTGCCGTTTCCTATCCTATTTAGAGACTGGGGTCAGGCAGAACTGACCCCAGACCCCGAAAGCACACGATTTAAACTTCTACAGATGATTATAGCGCATTTTTTTGCAATGTCACTGCATTTTTGCGACAAATTTATAGATTAGTTGTCATACTATCACAGTCCAATAGATTACCAAATTCGATACTTTCCGGCCAGCGCCAAAAATGCAAACATATACAGGCAGTTGTCATAGTAGCGACGTTTTCCAGTTCGAAGCGGTGTCTCCCAAAATGTTTTAATCCACCAGAGAGCTAACCTTTCCTCATCTGATTCACAAATTGACCTATCCTCCAAGAAATTTCCTGCCAACTGCTGCAAATCTAAGTCTAATGGCTTCTTTAACACCGCCAAACTTCCCTCTGCCGTTGTCGCAAGAAGTCCTACCGGATGAAGTGCCTCCTGATCTAAAACTGTACCGTCTACCTCATATGTCATATATGGATTTTCTTTATTTACCACGCCAAGTGTATACTGTAAACGAGAAACCGCCTGTGTCTGACCTACATCTGTCTGAAACCATGAATAGTCAAGTCCGATATTCGCTGCTGTGCGGTAGGCATCACTGTAAAACCAGTCGTGACGGCCCCATTCAAATACCTTTGTTACAGGTGAGCCATCAAACTCTGCATACTCTGGCGACATACCTGTTTTTGGGTGACTTAACTTCTTCATAAATTCACGGCTGACTTTCGCAGCCTCTGCCCAAAACAGACGATCTTCCTCATACGCCCACTTTGCAAACAACTCATAAAAATGAGGCAAATGATACGATGGATCAGTAAATGGTGATCCTGGCACAAACAAAATCTGCTTATTTTCACGATTCCACATGGGCTCTCCTGGTCTGCCATTTTCTCCTTTATGAATGCAGGCGCGAAGCAGCTCTTTTGCTTCTTTTTCATATGCAAAAATACCTTCTCCATCCCCCCAACGGTGTGATGCAAAAAACAAAGCCATGGCAAAATATTCCTCACCGTCTGGAGCCGGGCCATAAGAATTTTTCGTACCATCTGTCTGGCATGACCAAGCAAAATAGCCTTCATTTTCGCCTTCTTCCATATACATATATGTTTTTGCCCATTTCCAGATTCGGTCAAATTCCTCTTTCATATCTAGCTGCACACAAAGCATCATTCCATAAGACATGCCCTCTGTACGTGCATCATTATTTCCTGTATCTTCAATATACGCCATATCATCCCCCACTGGGAAATACAGCCGTTCTTTTTCATCGTAAAAAAATGTAGAAATCAATTGTGACAGGCGTTCTTCTACTTGCGCATCGCTGATTCCTATCTCTTTCCAAATATTTCGATAGATTCGTTCTTCCATGTTTTTTCCTCCTGATCTTTTCTTTTCGCCGTTTTCTGTGCTATACTATAAAAAGTCTTTATTTTCGCCCTGAAAGGAGCTGCCATATGAATCCTAGCTATCTTTTTTCTCTTTCCGAATCAAAGCGCGCTTTATATCGCAATCAGCCTGATCTTGCACAAGGCCGTCAAATAAGTGAGCCTGAAGAGTACGAGCATCCACCTTTTGTTGAAAACGCGGCTCTTCGTCTGTGGTACAATGAACAGCCTGATCGCTATATGACGCACTGGCATAATGCCACTGAAATGATTGTTGCACTGGAGAACTGCTACACCGTAACAGTACAAAACCAGATTTTTCATCTTCAACCTGGTGATATTCTTGTCGTTCCCCCTGGTGCATTGCACTCCATACAAGGAAATCCAAAAGGTGAAGGATATCGCTTTATCTTTTTATTTGAGCTGACAATCTTTAACTCCATGTATGATTTTCGCTTTGTACGCAGTGCTTTTTCTAATGCTGTTTTGATAAACCAGACAACTTGTCCTGATATATATGAGCATGAAATTACAGTTCTCATGCAATGTGCAGAAGTATACTGGAGTGACAGCCCTATTCGAATTTTACAAATATACTCTCTCTTGCTGCAGTTTTTCATTTGTTACACGCAAAATTTTCTTGCTGGTAAAATTAGTTCCAATGCACAAAGTCAGTTAGCAAACTCAGATCACAAAACTGCCATTCAGACACTTTTATCTAAAATTGAAACAGACTTTGAACACATTCCCTCACTTGAGGAAGCTGCCACACAGACTGGCATCTCAAAATTTTATTTTGCCAGACATTTTCGAAACTGTACTGGACATACCTACTGGGATTACATAAACCAGATTCGGTTAAAGAAGGCCTCCCAACTTCTTATCGACACGAATGATGCTATCTGTAAAATTGCTCTTGCCTGCGGTTTTCACGATGTTTCTTCCTTTAACCGAAGTTTCAAAAAAGAAATTGGCTGCACACCGAGTGCATATCGAAAGCAATTTTTATCAAACTGACAACGAATTTGCCACTTGGCAAGCAACCATTTTCCTTTTATGATTATCCTTTTGTTGCACCAAGCGTTACGCCCTTTACAAAATATTTTTGCAAAAATGGATATACAACTAAGATTGGAGCAGAAGCAACAATTGTTACAGCTGCACGTATCGAGGTTGGTGTGATTGTATTTGCTACCTGCTGTCCATTTCCATATACACTAGACAGATCTCGTCCTGACTGTGTGGCCGATGATAAAAGTTTCATCATCTCATACTGAAGCGTCGTCAGATTTTCTTTGCTTGAACAATAAAGGAACGTATCAAACCACTGATTCCATGCGCCTACTGCACACCACAGTGCAACTGTTGCCAAAACTGGCTTGCAGCATGGAAGCACGATCTGCCAATAGCAGCGAAAATGACCTGCACCATCCACCATAGCAGCCTCAGTTAAGCTCTCTGGAAGACCTTGGATAAATGATCGAATAACAATGATATTATAAACGCTTACAAGTCCTGGAACCACATAGACAGCAAAGCTGTTTATCATCTTTAAATCCTTCATCAAAAAATAATTCGGAATCAATCCTGCTGAAATATACATCGTCACGAGAAAATATGATGTGATAAATTTCTTTGCTACAAGCTCTTTTCTTGATAAAACATACGCAATCATAGATCCAAACAAAACTCCAAGCACAGTTGAGATCAAAGTTCGAAGTACAGAATTGATTGCTGCAATAACCATCAGCTTATTTTTAAATACGCTCTGATAGCTGTAAAGTGAAAAAACTCTTGGGAAAAGCTTAATTCCACCGCGAAGAGTATCCTGCGCATCGTTAAACGATACAGCAATCGTATTCCAGAATGGATACAGCATGACAACGATTACACATAGCATAATAAGTGTATTTACTATCGTAAAAATTACATTTCCCGGACGCAGCGCACGCTTACTGATATAAAATTTCTTGCGCGGCCTTCTCATTCCTCTTTGTATCATAACCACTCCTCCTTACATCAGGCTGCTCTCGCCCATTTTATTTGCAATCGCATTAGTTGAAAATACCAGAAACAGTGATATCACAGATTTAAAAATACCAGCAGCTGTTGCTAGTGAATAGTTTCCGATGTTCATACCATATTTTAATACAAAAATATCAATAGTTTGGGAAACATCCTGCAGCAAACCACTTCCCAAAATGTACGGAACCTCAAAGCTTGCATTCATAACCCATCCAAGATTCATAATTAACAATACGATAATGGTGGACTTGATTCCTGGAAGTGTGACATGCCACATCTTGCGGAAACGTCCTGCACCATCAAGCTCCGCTGCCTCATAAAGAGACTGATCTATTCCGGCAATTGCTGCTATGTAAATGATCGAATTCCATCCGGTTTCCTTCCAGATATTAGCAAATGTAGTAATCCACCAAAAATATTTCTGATCACCTAAAAATAATAAAGGCTCTTTAATCAATCCCAGTTTCATAAGTACGTTATTGACTGCACCATCGTTTGTAGAAAGCATCTTGGAAATCAAAGAACACACAATAATCCAGCTCAAAAAATGTGGAAGATATGACACTGTCTGTGTAATCTTTTTGAGTGGAAGCGACTTAATTTCATTTAAAAGAAGTGCAAATACAATTGCAAATAAAAAGCTAAATATCAGATTCATCACGGACATAGCCAATGTATTTCGCATACTTCTCCAGAATTCTATATCTTCGAATAAAAATCGAAACTGATCAAATCCGACAAATTTGGATCCCCAGTAGCCCTTTGCCGGTTTGTAATTTTCAAATGCCATAATCCACCCAGTTAATGGATAATACGAAAAAATAAAGGTATATATCATGCAAGGAACCAGCATAATATAGAGAACTTTGTTTGTTGCAATTTTTTTGAATGTCTTACTTAACGGCTGTTTTTGTTTTTTCTGTTTCATCGACATGACCCCTTTCTCACAGCTCTTTTTTATAAAACAAGAGGAGGGAAGTTGCACCCTCCTCTTACCAAAAGTCACAAATTTACTTGCCCATCTTTAATTCAATCTGTCTGTCAATCTCAGTCTGATATGCATCCAGATCAATTGCATTAAACTCACTCAAGAAATCTTCCCAGATAGAGTCATATTCTGCCTCATCAGAAGCAAGGATCAATCTTGGATAAAACTTCATGGTCACGTCCGTAATCTTTGTGCTTGCAACTGCAGCTGCGCTGCCATCCTCAAGTGACATTGCCCATACTGGATAGTATGCCGGACGAATTATCGGATCGGAGAACATCTCTGCCGGATACTTAATTCCATAGCTCTCTAAAAAGCTCTGATCATAATCAGACTGCGCTGCCATATACTCATCAGCTGACTCGTCTGGTCCACATGGCATATCATCTTCCGTGTAAAGTCCTGTCCACTTCGGGCAATAGTTCCACAGTGGGAATCCAGTCTGATCACGCTTTAATGCCGTATCATAATTGATCGCGCGACGCTCATCTGTCAATAATCTTCCTGTTCCATCTTCGTTATAAACCCAGTCAGTACCTTCTTCGCCCCACTGTAAGTAGTCCTGTACCTCTCTTTGAAGCATCCAGTCAAAGAAACGAAGCAGACGATCTGGATTCTCGCAATTGATGGTGATACCAATTCCATTTGTTCCAGTCGGTATACCATTTGACTGATCCAGGTAGCCATCCTTTACACCAGGATTTGTGATTGGAAGAGCAACATAAGTACGATCATATTTTCCATCGGCCTTTAACAAATTCATTGCACTGCCAAAATTCCAGTTCTGATCATAAAAACCAAGAACGGTTCCTGTTGTCAGCTTTGCGATGTACTGGTCATAATCCTGAGTAAATGTATCTGGATCAACTACACCGCTATGATATTCTTCATTTAACTTCTTGTAGAAATCATATGCATCATCACTGATCTGGAAGAAGGATGTCTCAAATGTATCCTGATCAACAAAGATTGCTCCGTCATTTCCTGCTCCGAGAAGATTCTGAACTGGATTTAACAGTGCCCAGTTACGCCAGCCATCTGCTAAAATTTCAAATCCTGTTGTCTTAATGCCATCGATCTCCGGATATTTTGCCATGTAATCCTCAATGATCTTAAAATACTCATCTACCGTGTGAATCTCTGGATAACCAGCTTCTGCAAGAACTGCCTTTTGAATATAGAAGCCAATACCACACTCAAATACAGGTGGATTCTTTGTCACATCGTTCTTCATGGTTCCGTAAATTTCCATGTTGTACATGTGACCATCTTCTTGTGTCAGATAATCTGTTACCTGAGAGTACATCGCATTCAGATTCTCATACTTCGGGATCTCATCCTCAAGCGGAATAAAAGCGCCTGCATCCATCAGCTTTGTAGCTGCATCTCCTGCAAAGATCGCATCTGGATAATCACCGCCTGCAATCATAACACCAAGCTTCTGATCAAGATCACCTACAAGATATTCAAACTTTAATGTAACACCGGTCAGTTCCTGAATCTTCTTGATTACCGGATTGTCCTCTGATGGTGCCACACCAGGGTCACGTACAAAAATTGTATAGGTAATCGGATCGTCTGCATCTTCCATTGGTGTTAATCCACCGTAAATATCAAGACTGCTTGCAGCTGTCTCATCTGCTGCTGCCGGAACTGCTGCCAATGTACTAACTGCCATTGCTGATGCCAAAACCATTGTTAACATGCCACGCTTTTTCATAAATGCCTCTCTTTCTGAAACCACTCTTTCGTCTTATGTGGTTTCTCTTAATTTGTTTGATGGTATCATTATACCGTAATTTTTCACAATCCTCAATACAGAAAGATTTGCTTTTATTCCACTTTTTAAACCATTTTTATTTGTATATCTTGCTCTATTTGCAAATATTGCTTTTAGTTTCCTTTTTTCCTACGATACTCAGCCGGACTCATACCCGTTTCTTCTGTAAAACGTGAAATAAAATATTTGCTGTCTTTAAAGCCAAGTTCTTCTGCTATCTCATAGACAAGCTGGTCTGATGAACTAAGAAGTTGCTTGGCTTCCTCCATTTTAAGACGGTTCACATACTGCTTGAAAGTTTCTCCAGATGCTTGCTGTATTACGCGTCCTACATATACCGGACTGATAAAAAAGTGTGCTGCCACCTCTTTTGCCAAAAGCGGCTCTTTGAAATGTTTCTTTATATAAGACAGGATCTGTGACGCAGTTCCCTGCTCATCTACGTTTCCTGTCGTCAGACAATCTGCCGCCATCAAAAACTGATGCTTAACTGCTTTCTCCCACTCCTCATGACGCATATACCATGTACTTTCTCTCCAGTCAAATGTTGTCAGAGAAACCTGCGTATTTTGTGCCTTTTGCAGTAAATCCTGCAAAAGATAAAAGAAACGATAATTAAGCTCCTGAATCATGACAATATTTAATTTTTTCTGCACAGCCTGCGAAATAAGTGCCTCCATACTGTGCACGGCAGCCTCCTTATCATTTTGTGAAAATGCAGCGCGAATTGCCTCAAATCCTTCTTTTTCCTGCTCAAGAAACTGTTCCTGTTCAGATACTTTAAGATCGCTCACTACTTTTTCTTCGCTCCAAAATACACGCGTCATCAGCTCATACAGATGACTGTCGTACTCACTGCGAAATTGATTTGCAGAAAGGTCAAAAATATGCTCGTCCAACAAAATAGCACAGCTAATACCCTGTGATTTCATCCGATGGCGCAGATGACGTCCCAACAAACTCACACTTGACTGATATGCATTCAGGCAATTCTCTGCCACCAGATATGTCAATACGCACCCTCTGCTTCGCACAAATACGCATTGTTCAGACTCAAGCTCCATTTCAATACAGCTTCGTACCGCCTCATACGGATCCTTTTGCTCCCTCCAGGATTCATCCTTTAAAATCACACAATGCATCAAGAAAGTACCTTTCATCAAATCACGCATCCCTGGCTTTTCGCTGTAAAGCATATTTTTTACTACATCTGCCTGCATTAAAAGCTTCTCATTTGCCCGATATGCATGATGCTTGTCAAGTTCTTCCCTTAATTCTTCCAACTCTTTTATCAATTCATCCTCATCGAGTGGCTTAGTCAGATAAGCCTTCACGCCGTAGCGAATCGCTGTTCTTGCATACTCAAAATCGCTGTAGCCCGACAGCATAATGACAAATGGATGATACTCCTTCATCTGCTCTGACAACTCTTTTAAAAGTCCAAGACCATCTAAAATTGGCATACGAATATCGAGAAGCAGTACATCCGGGTGCTGCTGCCGTATTTTTTCGAGTGCATCCTGCCCATTTCTCGCTGTCTGGCAAACACGAAAACCATACATTTCAAAATTAATTACAGCCGGCAGACTGTCACGAATTGCTTTCTCATCATCTACAATCATAACGGTATACATATCCTGCATATTGTCCCCTTTCCTACGACACTTTCAATATCAAATGTCATACGATCCCCATAATATAATGACAATCTTCGATATACATTTTTCAGACCAACACTTTTTCCTTTTTCATCATTTTCCTGAAAGGAAACCTTTAATGCCTCTAGCTTCTCTGCTGTCATACCGCCTCCATTGTCTTCAACTTGAAGATAAAGCATATTCTTTGTAAAGTCGGCTGTTACACAAATGCCCACTAAACGTTTATCCTCGATCGCTTCAAGACCATGCACACATGCATTTTCAACAAGCGGCTGCAAAATCATCTTCGGAATTTTACACTCATAGGCCTCCTCCTGTACATGAATTTCATAGGAAAACTCATCCTCGAAACGATACTCTTGAATATGAAGAAACTCATCTAAAAAGGCAATCTCCTCACGAACTGTAATAATGTTATCATCCCACTCAATCAAATTACGAAACATTTTTGCCATATATTTGATCATCTGAGCTGTCTCAATCTCCCCCTTCACGCGCGCCTTTAATCGAATGCTCTCAAGCGCATTAAACATGAAATGTGGATTTACCTGACTTTGAAGTGCTAAAAAACGCGCCTGATTTGTTTCCCTTTCTAATTGTGCCTGCTGTACCTGCGCTTTATATTCACGCTCAATCAAGTCCTCCAGCTGAGCACTCATACGATCCATACTTTTTTCAAGCACACCAAACTCATCCTGTGCCGTACTTGATTCTGCCTTTTTGATAAAATTGCCATGCGCAATCTCATCGGCCTGCGTGACAAGACGATTTAGCCGTCTGCTAATATTTCCTGCCACAAGATATACACAGCCAAGTGCAAATAAAATGCTGGCAGTTGCCAAAAAAAATGACTGAATTCTGCTTGTTTGAAACTCTTTTGAAATAGAGCTCATATCATAAAGCCCGTATAACGTAAGACCAAAATTTGAAAGCTCGCGTGATAATAAAAGCTTGCCGCTGTCCGCTATTTTTTCTGGATTTATCTGCACCATTTTTCCACTGTTTGCATAACTATTCAGCGCAACGACAACCTGATTATTAGAATCAGTCAATATCATATTTTCAAATAAGTTTGTCTCCTGCAAAATTGCAAGCAGATCATCACATTCTACGTCAACACGAATTAATTTTTGATATGCATCATACTGCTTATAATAATCAAACGCACGAATCACGCTAAGACTTCTGCTGTCAGATGTTCCTGCAATTCTTCTTGTTTCATGAGAAGTCCGAATATATGTATTTGTCTGATCCTTCACTGGATACAAATTGACATAATCAAGAGTTTCACCAAGCGATTCTAATTCCATATCGGATGTCTTTCTCACATAGGCGCCATTCATCAGTGTCGGATTGTCTGTATACAATCTAACCATTCTAATATGATAAGGATACAGATTTGTTTCTGAAAAAAGTACCTGAAACGTTTCCTGATACTGAATCAGATAGTCGAGATCCTTTGTATACTTTTTATCCAGACACTGATACAGCGTCTCGTTTGTTGAATATCGCTTTTCTAATGCAGCGGTCTCTGAAAGCACTGACGTTATTTTTAATGTTTTATCGTCTAGTGCCTCATTAACCGTTGCTAACATACGTTCTTTTATTCCACGTTCTGTCTCTAAATAATAAACTGTCTGCTGAAAAATCATCGGAACCAAAATACCGATACAAAATAAGAAGATCATCTTCTTGACAAATGCTATATTATAGAAGAAATGATGAGCCAGCTGTCTTACCTTTTTCATCCATTGCCACCCCTTTTTGCAACTTTTCTCCTATTTTACTACTTTTTTTCGATTATGCCAAGACTATTTCAGACTTCAGCGCTGACTTTTTGCACTATCTCCTGCATCTGATCCCACTTTGCTTCCATATCTTCAATTAACTTTAACTGTGTACGGCAACGATCCAGATTGTGCTTTTTTCTTGCTATCTTAAAATATACATCTCCCTGCAGATAATCAGTCAGGAAACGAATACCGTTTTCATATGTCATCATTTTTGCACCCATCGGCAAAAGGCTTACCTCAAGCGGTGTTAATGAATTGCCACAACCCTTTAAAAATCCTCTTGTGTATGTCTCAAACAATTCCATACTACAGGAAACAAGGCTTAAATTAGTTTCATCCTCTTCTGCTGTGCTGGCTCCAGTACGAATAGAATCACCAAAATCATTCATCACAAGGCCTGGCATAACAGTGTCAAGATCAATTACACAGATTCCCTTTCCTGTGAGATCGTCAATCATAACATTATTTAATTTAGTATCATTGTGTGTAACACGAAGTGAAAGCTCACCGCTTTCAAGACGATCCATAAATTCACTAGCTACCGCCTTATGCTGTCTGATAAATTCAATCTCGCGCTGTACACTTGCTGCACGTCCACAAACATCCTCTGCCACTGCACGCTCAAATGTTTGATAACGCTTTTTTGTATCATGAAAATCTACAATAGTTTCGTGCAATGTTTCTGCCGGATAATCAGACAACAGCTGCTGGAAATGACCAAATGCATACGCACTCTCATAAAACTGTTTTGGATTCTCTGGAAGATCATAACTGGATGCCCCTGTAATGAACTTATATGCACGCCAATACTCTCCCTGCGAATCTACATAAAATGGTTTTCCATAAACAGAAGAAATAATATTTAATGTTTCTCTTGACGGATCTCCTCCATTTTTTTCAATTTTTTTCTTCAAAAATTCCGTTACATTTACAATGTTTTCCATAAGTTCTTCCGGCTGTTTGAATACATTACGATTCATTCTCTGAATGATCACCTTTACCTGACCCATTCCAAAAATATCATACTCTGCCAGATAAGTATCATTGATATGACCGTTTCCAAATGGACGAACATTTATTAATGTACCGCTGAATTCAAAATGGCGCACTGCTTCGAGTGCAAATTCATTTACTTCAAATTTCTTTTCCATAAAAAATACCTCGTTTCCTTTTTTTTCTTCAATATAACATGACAAAAAATAGGAAGCAAGATGGCTTTAAACTAAACGGACGATTGTATACATAGTGAAGATATTTGTATACAAAACATACTTGAAAAACAGCTTCTTTATATTCATAATAAAGTATAAGAATATTGCTAAGGAGGAGGCTTATGTATTATCCAGGTATTGATTTTCAAACATCTATTTCTATCAGAACCATATATAGCATTCACTATTATGAATACCGTACTGATTTTACTTTTTCTGGAGAAACACATGATTTTTGGGAGTTTGTTTATGCAGACAAAGGCGAGACTATTATTACAAGTGATCAAACTGAATTTCGGCTAAAGGCAGGTGAACTTTATTTTCATAAGCCAAATGAATTTCATGCCGTGCGCTCTGATGGGCAAATTGCACCGAATCTGATTGTTATCTCATTTGATCTTTCTGTGTCAAACAAGTCTGATTTACAGCTTTCATCAGAAAAACAGCTTTTTGCGCTCTCAGACCGCATTCTTCGCATTGACCAGACAGAGCGGCGCTTACTTGCTTTAATTATTCAAGAGGCAAAGCAAAGCTTTGACTGCCGCCTTGATGATCCCTACTTAGCTGCCATGCCTCTTAAGCAAACTATGCCGCTTGGCAGCGGACAGCTCATTCGCCTATATCTGGAAGAATTTCTGCTTCATCTGCTGCGCCGTTTTGAGAATGCTCAAAGTATTGGACTTGATAAAAAACCTGCTTCCTATAAATTAAAAAACACGGAAGAAATACTTGATCTGATCACAAACTACCTAAAGCAGCACATTCATGAACAGATTACACTTGAGCAAATTTGTCACGACAATTTAATTGGACGCACGCAGCTGCAAAAGCTTATGAAAGAGCAGTTTAACACGGGAGCCATCAATTATTTTCACCAATTAAAAATTGAGACGGCCAAGCAGCAAATAAGAAGCGGCCGTCTCAATTTCACACAGATTTCTGCCGGACTTGGTTATCAGTCCGTTCAATATTTTTCACGTCAGTTTAAGAATCTGACAGGAATGACGCCAACAGAATATTCATCTTCTATTAAGGCGTTAGCGGAAAATAGTTTTCCCGAATGATTAATAAATCCTAAATTCTTATGCATCTGATCTGGAATATGCATTCTTCATCTGATTGGTCAATTCAGAAAGCACCTTTTCAAGTGTTGCGAGTGCTTCTTCCTTTGCCATCTGTGCAATTGCCTCATTTGCCTCATGCTTAATGACAAGTCGCTCCGCCTTATCTGCAGTCTGTGCTAATTTTGCATCATATTTTGCAATCAGCGCATGACTCTTTGCCATCACATGACCTTGATAACGCTCAACATGGAACAGAGAACTCTTGTAAGATGCATCTGCCATCGCTGCAATTAACCTGCTTGTCCAGTAGAAATTATCAGTGGACACGTTTTTATCTGTATTTGCTACATAATCTGGTGTTTTTTCGACATCTGCATAGAATGGAAGCAGTGTATTAAATGCATTGGAGCAAAATGCTACCCATTCAATTGCGCGGCTGTCATCCTCGTGATCTGCTCTCATCTGAATAACAGAAAGGAAATCAGTTCGATTTACACCGATTGAACGATATGCACCCTTCATAGACTTATCGCCATATGAAAGATATGGATCATATGGTGTTCCCTGATAATGTGATGACAGTACATATTTCACATCTTCCACTGTAATCTTCTTTTCTGGAATCAGGCACCACGGAAGATCATCGGAAAGTGGTGTATAATCAGCATCTGGTCCATCCCATGTAAAGGTTTGAGGATTTAATGTGCGAAGCATATACCATGCACGAGGTGTATTGTACACATGATCTGAGTCATCATGACTTCCGAAAATATCACGCGGAATGAAGCTTCCATCCTGAGAAATATTTAAATGATTTTTCTCAACAAATTCTTTTAAATCCGCTGAGCACATAAAACCTTTCTGTTCACCATAGGCATCCTCTAAGTCAAATTCATCCATTCCAAACTGATTTGGCATTACTACATAAACATCATCCGGCACTCTTCTTGCAATCCAGTGATGACCGCCGATAGTCTCCAGCCACCAGATTTCATCCTTATCCTGGAATGCAATTCCATTCATCTCATATGTACCGTATGTCTCAAGAAGACTGCCCAGACGCTTTACACCCTCTCTCGCACTTGTTATGTATGGAAGCACTATATAAACGATATCTTCCTCACCGATACCACCCGCTTTTTCTTCTTTTCCATCCTTTGCAGGCTCGTAAACTACAAGTGGATCTGCACCAAGCACACGCGGATTTGAAGTTATTGTCTCTGTTGCTGTCATTGCAACATTTTTCGCATTCACACCACTAGCTGCCCAAATTCCTTCTCCATCAACTGCATTTGGCATGGATGTACAGCGAAGCGGATTGTCAGGCAGTTCAATTTCTACATGAGAAATCACAGAGCGATAAACTTTTTGTCTTTCCTCTGGATGAACTACTACAAATTTTTTCGGCATATAGTGTCCGGCTCCTGAATCATCATTTCGTGCGATCATTGTTGAACCGTCATATGAAGCATTTTTTCCAACTAATATTGTTGTGCAAGCCATATCTATCTCCTCCTAATAATCAGACTATATTTTGTTTTTCAAGTCGCAATTCAGACTCTGCCCCTATCATAGCATGATTTTAGTGACCAGACAACCCTTCATTGGTTGCTACTCCCCCATTTTTGTGCTATGATATCAAAAGATAAATAAATAGCAAAAGGAGATCGACATAATGAGCACTTCTATTGTAAAATGCCGCACACAGGCACAAATTACACCGCTTGGCGTTGACTGCGAAACACCTATGTTTTCCTGGCAAATGGCTGCTTCACGAACAGGTGCTAAGCAGAGCGCTTATCGCATCATCGTTTCTAAAGATAAGACTATGACTCCCATTATCTGGGACAGTAATATTGTAAAGAGTTATATACAGCACACCGCGTTAACGGCTGACTGCACCAGACTTGAGCCTTCCACACGCTACTATTGGAAAGTCTTCGTGTGGGATGAAGAAAATATGATGCATGAAAGCGAAGTTACATGGTTTGAGACTGGGCTGATGGGAAAGGACGCTTCCGTGTGGAACAATGCACAGTGGATTGGCTCACCGAAGCAAACAACTAATACTGCCTGCCTGTACTCCTATCAGATGAACGTTGATTTTAAAACTGACATCGGTAATAAGGCTGGCATTGTACTCTCTGCCCGAAATAAGGATAACTACGTATTATTTGATGTGGACATGGATAACCGCACTTTGATGATTTATGAATATTGCGATAACGCTTGGGATGGCAGCACTAAAGAAGGCCATATTCCTACTGTGACTATTCTTGGCAGCAAAGTTGGCTACATAATTAGTAAGGATGCAGTTTCTGAGGGCTTAGAGCATGATTGGAATACAATCTCCATTACAGTGGATAACCGAGATCTTTCTGTTTCTATCAATAATGTGACTGTAATTCAAAAAGAAGCTGACCTGATGCCAAATGCCGGATTTTTTGTTCCGCGCCGTGGATGTCTGTTCTCTATAGGCTTTAAGCAGTTAGGCAGTACTGCATACTATGACAATCTTGTTATTTCTGAACCGAAAACCAACACTGTTTTCCAGAATGAAAGCTTCTCAGATGAATCTGGTATTTTCTCTGTTCTTGGTTCCTGTAAGGATGGAATCTTAACTGTAAAAAATCAGTTTGAACTGGCTTGCCCTGTTCCAGCTATAAATCTGCTTGGTACTTTCCATGCAAACCCATCCAAAAAGATTGCCTCTGCCCGTCTATATGCAACAGCACGCGGTTCCTACCGTGTAAAAGTAAATGGCATTGACGCCGATGGCAGCTTTTTCGCACCAGGCTTTACTGATTATCGCCTTCGCATTTTCTATCAGACATATGATGTGACAAACCTGCTGCATGAGGGCGAAAATCAGCTTTTGGCTACCGTTGGCAAGGGTTATTACAATGGTTACTGCGGTTACAGCGGTCCTATGAAATATGGTGAGCAAAACTCTTTTATGGGACGCATGATCGTTACCTACACCGATGGAAGCAAGGATGAACTTGTGACCGATAATTCATGGCTTTTTACTGATAAGGGCGCTGTAGTTGACTCTGACTATCTTGATGGTGAAAATTATGATGCGCGCCTGCTTCCAAATGATCTGTCTCATATTGATAATAGTGACAAACGTTGGAAAGCATGTGGCGTTCTTCCATGGCCAAGCAAGCCAGTTCCTACAAATGGAACTTTTACTAATCCTGTAAAATTTGAACTTACAGCACAAGAAGGCCCGTCCGCTGTGATTGAGCGTGTGTTGACTCCTATCTCTATGCAGGAAATTCCGACTGGTCATTTTGTTTACGATCTTGGTCAGAACATGGTCGGAACAGTTCGCCTTCACTTAAAGGGTGAACGTGGTCTTTCAATTAAACTTCGCTACGGAGAAATGAGCTATGCAAACGGCGAAATCTACATCAAAAATATCCGCTCCGCTGCCAATACTGACACCTATACCTTTAGCGGTGATGAAAACGGAGAAACTTTTGTTCCTTCCTTTACATCACATGGTTTTCGCTATGTGGAAATCACAGGAAATGGCTGTGAGCTTTCCGATATCAGCTGTGTAACAAGTTTAGAAGGTCTTGTTCTTTGCAACACGCCAGACACAACTGGAAGCTTTGAGTGTTCCGATCCGTTAGTCAATCAGCTTCAGAGTAACATTCAATGGGGACAGCGCAGCAATTCTCTTCTTGTGTACACCGATTGCCCACAGCGAAATGAGCGTATGGGCTGGACTGGTGATGCACAGGTCTTCGCACCGACTGCTGCCTTTAACATGGATGTTCAGTCATTTATGAATAAATGGCTTCTTGATGTGCGCGACGGTCAGCTAATGTATAATCGTCAGGGCGCTGTCCCGGATACGGCACCTCTTGGCGGCGATAACCGTCCTGCCGGATGTGCCGGTTGGGCAGATGCTTCTGTAATTGTTCCTTGGGAAATGTATCTGGCCTACGGCGATACTCGTGTTCTTGAAGAAAATTATGATTGCATGGCGCGCTGGATTTCTTACCAAAGTCTTGATTCACGCCAAAACTGCGGTCTTCGTACTGTCGATGGTGTACAAAGACATGATCAGTCAGATCTTTCTTCTAAACCATTTATTCAGGTTCAGCAAAGCCGAGGCGATCATCTGACATTTGATGAATCTACTCCATTTATCCTGACAGCAACTGCTTATGCCGCTTATGTTGCTGACCTGATGGCTCGCATTGCACGAATTTTAGGAAAAACAGATGATGCTTTCCTTTATCAAAAACGTTTCGAGGATATTCGCACTGCCTTTCGTGAGGCTTGGGTTCAGCCAGACGGTTCTTTAGCTTACTGGGGTGAGATGAGCAAAGGCACACCGCAGGCAGATGGTACTATTATCAATCAGACACGCTATTGTGAGAATGCAGGAAGCACCCATCATCCAAGCCAAACAGCCTATGCACTTGCGATTGATTTTAATCTCATGCCTGAAGAAACAATGGCGCAGACAACCCATTATTTTGTCGAGTCGATCCATAGAAGAGACAATCATCTTTCTGTTGGTTTCCTTGGAATCAGTCACCTGCTTCCTGCACTGACAAAATGTGGACAGAATGAGCTTGCTTTTACGCTCTTAGAGCAAAAAGGTAATCCAGGATGGCTTTACAGCGTTATAAATGGTGCAACTACTATCTGGGAGCGTTGGAACTCTTACATTGCAGAAACAGGCACATTCGGTGACGTTTCAATGAATTCGTTCAACCACTATGCATATGGTTCAATTGGACAGTGGCTCTACCGCACCGTTCTCGGTATTCAGACAGGAGAAGAAAAAGACGAGGCTGGCTATCATCGAATTTTCTTGACACCTTCCTGGGGTGGCGCTCTGAGCTTTGCAAAAGGTGAACAAGAGACACCGTTTGGAAAAATTACTTCCTCCTGGGAAAAGAAAGAGAACTCGATTGTGTATCACTGCACGATACCAGCAAACACAACTGCCCATTTATCACTTCCATCTAGCTGCCACAGTAGTGTACAAATCCTTGAAGGTGCTGCAATCACAGATACTGCTGCTGTATCTGGTGTGGCTGACTTCGAGCTTGTAAGCGGAAGCTATACTTTTAAAATTTGTTAAATATTCATAGTAAGCAAAATGCATTCTGAAAATGTGACTCTGAGTAGTTTCGAAATTTACTAAAAGGCGAGCATCATGTGTGCCTGACACGCATGTATGCTCGCCTTTTTGTTATTGAAAAAAATAATTTTATCGTCAATTACTATTACAAAAATACCTATCATACGTCTCATACAGATCATCTGATGTAAAGGCTGTTGTCTGATAGAAATGCAGATTCTTCCATATCTCCTCTGAAATACCAACAGTATGTTCCTTTGCATATGACGTAAAACTTTGTGACCATGTTGCATAGCGAAGCTTTCCGAATACCTGACTTTCATTTTCAGAACTAAGTACCTCGTCAAAATCATCCACACAACGAATCAAATAATAATTCTGCTCTGTCTGAATAATATCGCTGACTTCACCATCACTCATGTAGATAGCTGTTTCCTCCAAAATTGGATTTAGCGTTCCGCGGCTTACCTGATATTCAATCTGCGAAAATCGACTTGCTTCTTTTGCAACACTCTCAAAATCTTCGCCTGATGAAATGCGCTCCTTCGCCTGTTCAATTTCCTCGTATGATGGTGCTGCGATCAACTGAAGTATCATAACACGCTTATCATTATCACTAACTTCTGTGTTTATACCTGAGCAAAGCTCATCAATTGTCTTCTGTGCAATGCGATACTTTTCATACAAAGATGCTGCTTTTGACTCGTCTGACTGGATATAGCTTTTCTCCTCATCAGACAGACTTCCATAATAATCGGCTGCAGCAGCCTGACAGGCACTGCGCTCCTCATCTGTAAGTGTTACACCAAGCCCTGATGCCATATCGTTTAAAAGTACTAACGTGCACAGTTCTTCTTTTATTCTGCCATCACGCAGATAATCGGAAAAATCACTCTCTCCTGCTTTTTCCTTCCAAAAATCGGTTTCTCCCAGATTTTCATAATAAAGATTATAACGTGTTTGAAAATCCAGAAAGACCAGACTGCACTCTTCTAAGCTCAGTCTGGTTTTTGTTCCGCTAAAAAGAATATGATCATTTAAAGATGTAGAAAGTACAACGTCTCTGCATCCACTAAAGCAAAGCCCTGCCAGACATGCTATCAAACCTATTATTTGTTTTCTCAATGCTGATACCTCTTTTTCATCATTAATCATCTTAGATCACGTGAACGAATACAGTAAAGCAGCCCCTTCGTAAATGAAACCGCTGCGTTCTCATCACATATCTCATTGCTTATACAGCGTGTACTTCCCTTTTTCAAGGTGAAATTTTTAACATTATAAACAAATCCCTTTAATGTAATGCCTTGTGTCTGATCTGTGTAGGATAAAAATGATACATACTTCCAATCAGCCATTTTTTCAAGCAAAATAGGGCCATCTAGCAGCCTGATTCGATTTTGCTGATCAATTATTTCACATTCAATGCCTTTTGTAAGGGGAATATGAAGAAGTTCCAGATTGCCGAGCATATGATCCATACGGCCTCCTGTTGCACCAAGAATCCAAATCTTATCTGGTTTTTGATCTACGGCAAACTGCACAGCTAGCTCTGCATCTGTCTCATCCTTTTCAGGTGGAAAAGAGAGTAACTTTGTATTTTGATCCTCCTCAAAATGACAAAGCACATCTTTTGAGACTGTGTCAAAATCTCCCATTCCACAATTGCATGGAATACCTGCTGCCAAAACTTTTTCAAGTGCTCCATCTGCAGCCACCACAAAATGTGGCTGCATTTTTTCATAGCACTCCTTTAAAAACAAAGCATCTAATGTTCCGCCCAATACAAGCAATAAGTTCTTCATTCTCTGCATACCTGTCCTGCTTTTATTTGTGCCTATACATCATACCTTCTTCTCTGAATGGTTCATTGCCTCCAGAAGATCGTGTACATTTTGTCCAATATTGCCTTTAAACACACTGCTTCCGCTGACAAGAATATCACTTCCTGCATCTGCTGCTTCCAGAGCAGTTTCAAGACAAATTCCACCATCCACTTCAATCAAAACAGAATCAAATCCATTCTCATTTAAATACTTATGCAGTGTCTCCACCTTTTTCGTTACTGAATGGATATATTTCTGTCCTCCAAATCCAGGCTGTACTGTCATGGCAAGCACCATATCTGTCAGATGAAGATATGGATAGACCTCCTCAATCGGGGTATGTGGGTTAACTGCAAGTCCTGCCTTACAGCCACACTCACGAATCCACCTTAAAGTAGCCTCAACATCCTCACATGCCTCCAGATGAATCGTGATCATATCACTTCCGGATTCTGCAAACTCTTTGATATAACGGATCGGCTCCTGGATCATCAAATGGACGTCAAATACACCTGAAAATGCCTTTCTTAGTGTTTTGACAATCGGAAATCCAAATGAAATGCTAGGTACAAAATTGCCATCCATCACATCAATGTGAAGCCATTTCACGTCTGCCTCTTTTAATTCCTGAAGTTGTTTTTCTAAACACGAAAAATCTGCTGATAGTAAAGATACTGCCAAATCTGCCATGTGTTACTTTCCTTTCCTTTATTTATATCGTCTTACTGCATTTAATTCTTTATAAAAAGCTGTATAGCTTTCATAACGGTTTTTACTGATTTTTCCATTTTGGACTGCTTCCTTTACGCCGCATGACGGCTCTGAAATATGAGAACATCCTGTAAAGCGGCACTTACCAAGATAAGGTGCAAACTCCGGAAAAAGCAGCTCGAGTTCTTCCTTTTCAAGAGAAAGCACATCTAGCGAGCTAAATCCAGGTGTATCAAATAAAAATGTCTGATGACCCAGATAAAAAATCTCTGAATGTCTTGTCGTATGCTTTCCTCTTTTTATTTTCTCACTGACTTCGCCAGTATCCATCCCTGCTTCCGGACAAAAATGATTTACCAGCGTTGATTTTCCAACACCGCTCGGACCTGCAAAGGCTGTCACCTTCCCTGAAAGAAGATGAAGCAGTTTTTTGTGTCCTTCTCCTTCAAAATCATGATAGTCAGTAAAGCAAACAGGATAACCAGCTGGCTCATATATCATTTGAACCTCTTTTTTAAATTCCGCTGTTGCCAGATCAGCCTTTGTAAAACAAAGAATAACCGATACATTTCGCTTTTCCATTAAAACAAGAAAACGATCCAGCAAATTAAAATTTGGTTCTGGCTCACGGCATGCAAATACGATCACTGCCTGATCTATATTTGCTACCGCTGGACGAAACAACTCGCTTCTTCGAGGAAGAAGCTCTGTAATGGAGCCTTTCTTTTCTTCCTCATCAAGCACCTCAATTGTCACTTCATCACCCACCAGAGGTTTTTTATGGTCTTTTCTGAAAATTCCTTTCGCCTTGCACTCGTACTGCGATTCATTCTCTGCCTGTACATAGTAAAATCCGGCAATTCCTTTGATGATTTTTCCCTGCATCTTGTAATTCCTTTACACTTATTTCAGCTTACAGCGCCTGCTGTGTCTGCCTGAGGCGCTGCTGCATCAGTACTCGGTGCCGGATCTGGGCTTGGTGCCGGCGCTGGATCTGTACTTGGTGCCGGTGCTGGATCTGTACTTGGTGCTGGTGCTGGTGCTGGATCTGTACTTGGTGCCGGCGCCGGATCTGTACTTGGCGCTGTTGCTGCCGGACCTGTACTGATAAAGACAATTACTGTATCCCCTGCATGCAAGGATCCATCTGCACTAGTCGCAGCCCATCTTGTTACACTTCCAACTGCCACATAATCACTTGACTCGTACTGAATCTGTGCACCAAGTGACATACCTGCAAGTGTAGATGTTGCCTGCTCCTGCGTCATATTTGTCAAATCATTAGCTCCTAAGCCTACTGTCGGCGGTCCAACACTAATTACAAGCTTTACAGTTGAATACTCTGGTACAGAAGTTCCGCCCTCTGGTACCTGACTAATTACAGTACCTGCTGGAACAGATGTGCTTTCTGCGTATTCAATTGAATAATAAAGATTTGCAGAACCTATTGCAGAATATGCGTATCCTTCTGCTGAATTACCGACAACACCTGGCACAACTGCCATCTTCGGTCCAAGACTTATAGAAAATGCAATCTCAGTTCCACTCTTTTGACTGGTACCTGGATCAAGGCTCTGACCGCATACCTGACCTACCTCAGTATTGTCACTGTTAACTTCACTAATCGTTCCTACACTAAAGCCCGCCTGCTCAATTTTGGCGATTGCCTGCTGTTTTGTCATACCATAAAGATTCGGAACATCAATATATTCAGGTCCCAAACTAATGTAAACCTTTAAAGAATCTCCCGCCTGAAGATATCCTTTATCCGGCTCCATGCGAAGCACCATATCTTTTGCATATTCCTCACTGTATTCGCCAACATACTCTACATCAATGTCCTTAAAGCTCCTCAAATAATACTTTAGAATACTAACATTTCCATTGACATACAGCTTACTGTTAATCTCAAACTTATCACTTCCAAGGCTCAAATACACCTTTATGGTACTTCCCTTATCAACAACTGTACCCTTGTCATACTGCTGACGGCACACAAGACCAGTCGCATACTCGTCAGAATACTCATACGTTCTTGCCAAAACAATCTTAAGATCAGCTTCCTTTAATGCCTTTGTTGCTTCTGTAATACTCATACCAAGAAGCTCTGGCACCTTTGTTCTGCCATCTGCATTCTGTCCCGATTCGTCCTCATATGTTGAGATGATTGGATCATTAGCTGCAGCTGTCGTTTTTTTATTTGATGATATACTCGTTGGTGTACGCTGAAAGGCACCGGAAAGAGAACCTACAATATACACAAGCATAGCAAGCATGGCAACACCAAGCACAGAGCCAATTGCTGCCAGTATCTTATCAAATGCTGTTGCCTCATCTGGATCTCTCTTTACTTTTTTAGCACGAGAATGCTTTTCTCTTTTATAAGCTTCACTTGAAAAATTGTCGTCCTGATTTCCCGGACCATATGTTTCAAAATCAATCTGCTCATGACGGCGCTGCTGAGCTGCTGCACTCTCTCTGGCAGGTGAGCGCTTAATCTGCTGACTCTTTAAGCTTCTTTCCTGATATGCTGTATTCTCATGCTGACCGCGGTCTGAACGATTGCGTATATCACGCATCTGTTCATCGCTCATAACAGTAGTCTCTCCATTTGCAGTCTCCTCAAGCTGAACAAAATGAACAAAACGCTCATTTGGTGCAACAAGTGCGTGGCGAAGATCCTTTATGAGATCTGCGCAGCTTGAATAACGCTGGTTAGGACGCTTTTGTGTACACTTGAAAATAATCTGTTCAAGGGCAACAGGAACACTTGGCTCAATGTTGCTTGGCGGCACCATTGCCTCATTGATATGCGCTATTGCTACTGCTACTGTCGTATCACCGTCAAACGGGACACGGCCAGTCACCATCTCATATATCGTAATTCCAAGTGAATAAATATCACTTCTCTCATCACAGTAGCCGCCTCTTGCCTGCTCCGGTGAAATATAATGCACAGAGCCCGCTGCACCATAAAGGTTTGTTGTCTCATCTGTGATCGCTCTTGCAATTCCAAAATCAGCAACCTTAATACGGCCATCCTTTGATATAATAATATTCTGTGGCTTGATATCACGGTGCACAATATGACGTTTATGTGCAGCCTCAAGACCCTGAGCTACCTGAATGGCAATTCCGATAGACTCTTTTGTTCCTAATTTTCTCTTTCGTGTAATATATTCCTTAAGCGTAATACCATCAATAAGTTCCATTACAATGTAGTGAACATTGTTTTCTTCACCGACATCATAGACTCCAACCACATTGTTATGTGAAAGGCCGGCTGCTGCCTGTGCCTCCATCCGAAACTTTGCTACAAAGCTCTTATCCTTACAGAACTCTTCTTTTAATATCTTAATTGCTACCAGACGGCTTAGCTTTCTGTCTCTTGCCTTATATACATATGCCATGCCGCCGGAACCAATTTGCTCAAGGATTTCATATCTGCTGCTCAGAATTGTTCCTGTTCGTATCATCTTATCCTCCATAACCCTTTGGGTATTACTCCACTGATGCCAAAATAACAGAGATATTATCCTGACCTCCGTTTTCATTGGCCTGTTCAATCAGAACATTTGTCTTTTCTTCCAGTGAGGCTGCGCCCTTTGCAATCTCAAAAATTGCATCATCGCCGACCATGTTGGTCAAGCCATCCGAGCACAGCAAAAGTAGATCTCCCGGTACAACAGGTTCCTCAAAAATATCTGCTGCGGTATAATCATGAGAACCGAGTGCTCTCGTAATTATATTTTTCTTGCTCTGGTACTCCTCCGAATCTCTTGTGATCAAACCTTTGCGGTACATTTCCTCCACATAAGAATGATCTTTTGTGATCTGGCGGATTGTATCTGAAATCAGATACAATCTGCTGTCGCCTACCTGAAAAACATGAAGCTTACTTGCCTCATCCACAAATGCAAGCGTCAGCGTCGTTCCCATTCCTCTGTATTCTTCATAATCCTGTGACTTTTCATAGATTCTGCGGTTCACCACGCGAATCGCATCGCTCACAATAAGAAGCGGATTCTCATAAACGGATTCGCTGATGCATTCCACCAATTTCTCTACTGCATAGCGGGACGCAAAATCTCCTGCTTTATGACCGCCCATACCGTCGGCCACAATCAGAAGATTTGGCAGCTTCCCCACCGGTTTATCGGATGCAAAAACAGAATCCTGATTCTGGGAACGCATCCTTCCTATATCACTTTTACAACTAATCTGCATTCCAAAAACTCCTTTTATGTATGTTGTTCAAGATAGCTTTTTCGGAGTTGTCCGCATGCGCCGTCAATGTCACGGCCCATTTCTCTTCTAATAGTAACATGTATTGCACTTTTTTCAAGCAATTTTTTAAATTTCTCTATCTGAACCTGTCCAGACTGAACATAATTTCTTTCTTTAATCGGATTCACCGGAATCAGATTGACATGACAAGGAAAGCCATTCAAAAGTGCTGCAAGCTGTCTTGCCTCATCTTCATTGTCATTGACACCAGCTACAAGGCTGTATTCAAACGTAACGCGCCGTCCTGTAACCTCAAAATACTTTTTGCAGGCTGCCAGCACATCTTGAATATGATACTTGTTTGCAATCGGCATCAATTCCTTTCGCACCGTATCATTTGGTGCATGAAGCGAAAGTGCTAATGTCACCTGACTGTGACGCGCTGTAAGCTGCTCAATTCCAGGAATTAAACCACAAGTCGAAATAGTTAAATTTCGCTGACTAATATTTAATCCTTCCTCGCATGAGATCAAATCTAGAAAGCGAAATACATTCTCTGTATTATCAAATGGTTCTCCAGATCCCATCAAAACAACATTAGAAATACGCTCTCCAATATCCTTTTGAATCCTGTAGATCTGCTCTAGCATCTCACTTGGGCGAAGGCTTCTGACCAATCCATCAAGTGTAGAAGCACAAAAACGACAGCCCATACGGCAGCCGACTTGTGTGGAAATGCAGACGGAATTTCCAAAACGATAACGCATCAAAACGCTTTCTATCACATTTCCGTCTTGGAGACGAAACAGATATTTTCTTGTTCCGTCTATTGAGGAGATCCGCACATCAACAGGCGTTAATACAACAAAATCAGCCTGCTCCTTCAATTTGCTTTTCAATGCGCCGGAAAGGTTGGTCATCTCATCAAAGGAAGAAACAAGATTCTTATGCATCCAGTTATAAAGCTGTTTTGCCCGAAACCCCTTCTCTCCCAGAGCACTCATCCATGTTGTCAATTCCGGCAATGTCATAGATTTAATATCTTCTTTCATTTCGTTCTCCTGAATATTATTTTCTGCGAAGCCGTGCAACAAAGAAGCCATCACACTGATTTTGTCCTGGAAGCAGCTTCAGCATGCCGCTTGATGGATCATTGCCCTCGATTTCTTCCTTAATAAAAGGAGCCAGACTTTCAAGTTCAAATGGCATCTGTGTTAAAAGATAACGAACATTTTCCTCATTTTCTTCTGGATTTATTGTGCATGTGCTGTAAACTAAAACACCCCCCGGCTTTACAAGCTTAGCTGCATTGACAAGAATCTCTCGCTGTAAGCTTACAAGCTCAGTCAGACGTTCTTGTGTCAGCTGATACTTAATATCCGGTTTTCTTGATAAAATACCAAGACCAGAGCATGGCACATCAGCCAGTACATAATCTGCTGTCTCTTTTCTTTCCTCATCAGGCACACATGCATCCCACTGCTCAATCTGCATATTATCGGCATGACAGCGCACTCTGTTTTCTTCAATCAGTTCCAATTTTTCCCATGAAATATCACGGCTTAACACCTTCGTCGTGCCGCCTTTCGCCTTTGCAAGATGAATGCTTTTTCCTCCCGGCGCTGCGCACATATCAATACAAAAACTATTTTCTTGTGGTGCAACACATTGAGCTGCCAGTGCTGAGCTTATATCCTGAATCTGAATAAGACCATCCTGAAATACCTTTGTACGGCGAATATCACCTGCGTCTGTTAGTTCAAGACAATCGTCTGCATAAGGTGCTTTCGTTACAGAAATACCTTCTTTCTCTAAAGACGAAACTATTTCTTCTATGCTGTATCTTCCTGTATGACAATGCACATACATTGGATGGCCGCTCTGAGAAACAACAGCTTCAAGATATGCTGCTACCTTCTCTTTTGGATACCAGCTAAGCAGCTTATCATAAAGCCACTGCGGAACAGAATAATAGACAGATGGCTGATCGCTCCAGCCAAGTGTTGGAATGAGTACTGCCATCTTTCGCGTAACAGCATTGACAAATCCTTTTAATGACCAAAAACCTTTCTTTGCTGCAAGCTTGACAGCCTCACTGCAAACTGCATGCTCCGGAACATCCATATATTTCAGCTGATAAGCAGCCATTCTTAAAATGTTTCGAATAACTGGCTTTTGCTTAGAAGCCTTTACAGATGCTGCCTTGTCAATTATTGCATCCAGCTCAATTTTTCGCTCTACACAGCCTCGTGAAAGACGCGCGATAAAAGAACGATCCTTTTGAGGCAGATAACTATATTTATCAAGTGCCTGACGAATCACGATATGAGAGAATTGATTCTTCTCTAACACCTCAATTAAAATTGCCAGCACAATCTCTCTCTCATTTTCTTTTTTTGTCTCAGTCATCTCTGCGTCTTCCTCCTGTTAAAATCAAAAGACGAAGCAGCTGTAAAATAGATGCTGCTGCACTAGCTACATACGTCAATGCTGCTGCTTTTAACACACGTGCCGTCTGTCCAACTTCGTCACCAATCAGTATATGCTCTTGATCAAGTAAGCGCACTGCACGTCTGGAGGCATTGATTTCTACAGGAAGCGTTACAAGCTGAAACAATACAACTAAACTAAATAACAACAGTCCGGCATTTAAAAATAGACTGCCTGTGGAACTGTTAATAAAAAGACCAATTACAATTAACGGCCATGACAAATAAGAACCAAAATTGACAACTGGAACGAGTGCGCTTCGAATAGAAAGCGGCACATAGCCTTTCGCATGCTGCATTGCATGACCACACTCATGAGCCGCAACACCAATAGCAGCTACAGTTGTTGCATTGTATACTGCATCTGAAAGACTAAGCGTTTTGTTTCGCGGATCATAATGATCTGTCAAACTGCCTGATATGTGCTGAATCTGCACATCATAAATGCCCTGTGAGTGCAAAAGCTTTTGTGCAGCCTGCGCACCTGTCAGACCACTTCTTGCATAGACAGATGAATAACGATTAAATGTTCTGTTTACTAATGCTGATGCACCTACTGAAAGCAGTGCACCAATTAAAACAAGTATATAAGTAGGATCCCAATAATAATATGGCATACACTTCACCTCCGTGATGTTATATTTTTATGCCTTTCACACCTGTGTAAATAACTCTCCCTGTGCAATTGGATAACCTCTCAGGTAAGCATCAACTGTCATGTTCTTTTTTCCCTCCGGCTGAAGCATACGAAGTGACAATGCACCATTACCAGCCTTAACAATCAGCTGATCTTTTTCACTGACAATAACAGTTCCTGGCGTAGCTGCCGCCTGACTTTCTGTAAGCGTTTCCTGACACACTACATCACAATCCCAAATCTTAACTGTTTTTCCATGTATCTTTGTAAAGGTACCTGGCCATGAATTTAAGCCTCGAACTAATCGCTCAATACGATCAGCATCCATTGTCCAGTCAATATTTCCCATTGTTTTTTCAAGCTTAGGTGCATATGTGCTTTCTTCCTCGCACTGCGGAATACGAACTGCACTTCCATCCTCTAACTGATCAATTGTCTTCAAAAGAAGCGGACCGCCCATCATGCTAAGCTTATCGTGCAGGCTGTCTCCTGTCTCCTTAGGATCAAGTGTGACTGTGTCCTTAAGCAGCATATCACCCTTATCGATCTCACGACACATATACATTGTCGTAACACCGCTTTCCTTTTCGCCATTTATAACAGCCCACTGAATCGGACCTGCACCGCGATACTTTGGAAGCAGAGATGCATGCACATTGATACAGCCATACTTTGGCATTTCACGAATCTTCTTTGTAACAAACTGGCCAAATGCGACAACTACAATTAACTCTGGCTCATAGGCACGAAGCTCATCTATAACTTCTGGCACACTCACATTTACTGGCTGCATCACAGGAATATTATGTGCAAGTGCACACTCCTTTACCGGTGAAAACTGCATATTTTTTCCTCTGCCCTTTGGTCTGTCTGGCTGTGTGACAACCGCAACAACCTCATGTCTGCTATTAATAAGACTTTGTAATACCGGAACTGCAAAATCTGGTGTTCCCATAAAAATAATTCTCAAACCAACCACTCCTTTGTCTTGATTTTCTTATTTGTGAATTTCTTCTTCAGTAAATTCCTCATAAGCATCCTCGTACAGTTCTTCTTCCTCATCCTCCGGCAAATCTTCATTATTGATCAGACCGCCCTCTGCCTTATCACTGTACAAAATACCATCAAGATGATCGCACTCATGACAAATGCATCTTGCCAGAAGACCTTCGCCCTCTAAGACGTATTCCTCTCCGCGCTCATTTAATGCCTTTACCTTTACATAATCAGGTCTTGTTACAATACCGCTCTTTCCCGGAATGCTAAGACATCCCTCATAGCCTGTCTGCTCACCGCTAACCTCTAAAATTTGTGGATTGATCAATACATGCTGATTGTCATCGGTATCCATAACAACAATGCGCTTTAATACACCGATCTGCGGAGCTGCTAAACCTACACCGCCGCTCTCATACATTGTATCAAACATATCCTCGATTAAAATTCTTGTTCTTAAACTTACAGACTTTACTGGCTTGCAAACCTTGCGAAGACACTCATCGCCCTCTGTTCTAACTGTTCTGATTCCCATATTGTACTCCTCTCTCATATCACAATAAAACGTATCAGCAGACAGTTACAAAAATAGATACTTTCTGTACAGCTGCCTGTTCTGTTATCTCTTGAATAAGCTCCATAGCCTCTAAATACGCTTTATGATCGTTACTTCTTATATAAAGATGCTTTCTCCACATATCCTTGAGCCTTGCAATTGGTGCATCTGAAGGCCCAATTATTTTAATTATATCACAAAATCTTTTATTTATCAACAACTGTACCTGCCAAATCCACTGATTGGCCAGCTCTTCCTCTGCAGAAACAGCCATTACCTCGCACATCAAGCCGATTGGAGGATACTGCATCCGCCTTCTAAAACGAATTTCCTGATGATAAAATGATTCATAATCCTGATTAGCTGCTGTCTGAATGCTATAATTTTCTGGATCATATGTCTGAATTATTACATTTCCAGGCTCCATTCCACGCCCCGCACGTCCCGCTGCCTGCGTTAAAAGCTGAAATGTACGCTCGTTGCTTCGAAAATCACAATTATATAGTGACATATCAGCTGCCAAAATCCCAACCAACGTAACACCTGGAAAATCATGGCCTTTGACAATCATCTGTGTGCCAACTAAAATATCAGCCTCTCTTCTTCTAAATGAATCAAGAATCTGCTCATGACCATCCTTCTTAGAAGTCGTATCCATATCCATACGAAGCACTCGTGCAGATGGAAATTGAGCCTTAATCATCATCTCTGCTTTCTGTGTACCAAGACCAAAGCCTGCCAGATATGGTGAACCACACAAAGGACAGCTGCGCGGCATCGCTTTTGTATAACCACAATAATGGCAAACAAGCTTATCTCCTAGATGCTCTGTTAATGCAACATCACAATGCGGACATTCAATTGGTTTTCCGCATGAACGACAGCTGACTACACGAGAAAAACCTCTGCGATTTATAAACAGCATCATCTGCTGCTTCTTTGCCAGGCATTCCTCCATTTTTTCACGAAGCTCTCTTGAAAAAACAGAACGGTTTCCTGACGCAAGCTCTTTTCGCATGTCCACAACCTGCACATTTGGCAGGCAGCTTCCTAATACAGCACGTTTTGTCAGACAAAACTTGCGATACTCACCTGATTCAGCTCTTGAAAATGATTCAATTGAAGGCGTCGCTGACCCAAGAAGAAGAAGAGAATTTGTTAGCTGTGCCAACTTGTCTGCTGTCTCTCTTGTGTGATAGCGAGGAATCTGCTCACTGTTATAAGCACCTTCCTGTTCTTCATCTACAATAATAAGACCCAGATTTGAAAATGGTGTGAACAGTGCTGATCGCGGTCCAACCATAATTGAAATTTCTCCATTTCTTGCCCTCTCTAACTGATCACTTCGCTCTCCGTCTGAAAGTCTTGAGTTGATCATAGAAACCTGTTCACCAAAACGGCTATAGAAATTTAAAATTACCTGATATGTCAGCGAAATCTCTGGAATCAGAACAATTACCTGCTTATTCTGATGAATCATCCACTCAATCAGATGCATATACACTTCTGTTTTTCCGCTTCCCGTTATGCCATAAAGTAAGGCCGGTGTGCGCACTCCGGCCTGATAGGAAGAAATCAGCTTATCTACTATAGCTTGCTGTTCTTCATTTAACTGTTTTTTTTCTAAGCTGGCAGATTCTTTTGGCAGCACGCTTCGGTAAAAACGCTTTGTCTCAATCTGAATCAGCTTTTCTTCTTCAAGAGCTTTAATTGCATCTGATGCAATTTTTAGCTGCTGTCTGGCAAAAGCAGATGAAATATAGTCTCTGCAGAGAAGCGCCTCCATCAGACGCACGCGTCCCTTCCAGTTCTTTTTCCTTGCAAGATCAAGATAGTCTAGAAAACGTTTTTCATCTGATGTGCGCACAAGAAAGCTTACCTGCTTCGGACGTACATTTTTTCTGGCTGGCATAACAACACGAAGTGACTGAATCAAATTTCCGCCATACTCCCGATACATCCAAACGGCAAGTGCAATTCTTGTCTTATCTGATGAATTGTCATCTGAAATAATTTCTGTAAGTTCCTTAATCCTGTCAGGATCAATATTAGCTTTCGTACCTAATTTTAAAACAAAGCCTTTTTTTTGCGTATTTCCCCGTCCAAATGGGACAAGTACCCACATTCCAGGCTGAACCTGCCCCACAAGACTTTCTGGAATGCGGTACTGAAATGGCCTGTCAAGCGACTCATGTGAAATATCAATTACTATGTCTGCGTACACCAAAGCCTCCTTACTGCTCCATCAGATATTTTGTAATTTCCTTTAATCCGATTGCGTTAGACGCCTTTAAATAAACAACATCGCCTGCTTTTAAATTCTGATTTAAATATTCTGCAGCCTGCATCTTGTCATCAAATTCATGCACTAAATAGCTGCAATTTTTTTGCCTTGCACCATCTGCAATTGCTTTTGCTGTATCTCCGATTACGATAAGCTCATTTATAGGCTCTGATGCTATCTTTTCGCCAACCTCTCGATGATACTTTAGAGTATTTTCGCCAAGCTCACGCATTTCACTAAGAACTGCAATCCTTCTGCCAGACGTTTCAAAGCCGCCTAATACATTTACTCCTGCCACCATAGATGCCGGGCTTGCATTATATGTATCATCAATAACTTTATAATCTTTTACATCCATGATTTGCAAACGATTCTGAAAACCTGTAAATGTATAAAGAGATTTAGCTGCCAATGTCACATCTACACCATTTAAATGTGCTGCCGCAAGTGCTGCTGTCGCATTTAAAACATTGTGCTGTCCCAAAACAGACAATACAACTGGCACACGCATTTCGTTATGTACAAACGTAAATGCATAGTGGCCATTTTCCATATGAATATCCTCTGCTCTATAATCACAATACTCTTTTGTTCCGTACAAAACATAAGGATAACCTGTAGACTCTCTAAACTTATACAGCAATTCGTCGTCTCCATTTACAATCAAAAGACCCTCTTTTCCAAAGCCCTTTGAAATCGTATACTTTTCATGGCAGATTGCTTCCTGTGAGCCATAAAACTCAATATGGGCAACTCCTACATTTGTAAGAACTGCCATCTTAAGCTGCGCAATTTCACTTATAGTGCCAAGCTCTCCAGGAACATTCATTCCTAGCTCTAAAACTGCAATATCATAGTCGTTGCTCATCAAAGACATGGTGATTGGAAGACCGACAGAGCTGTTATAATTTTTCTGTGTCTTATATACCTTCTTTTCTGCTGAAAGCGCATAAGCAATCATCTCTCTTGTCGTTGTCTTTCCAACGCTTCCTGTCACGCCAATGGCAGGCACAGTAACACGGCTGCGGCAGAGCTTTCCAATCTCATGAAGAGCCAGTACAGTATCTTCCACTCGAATCCATGCGTGATTAGGATCATCCATGCTGTCATGCTCGCTTGTCAGAGTTGCCACACAACCAACTGAAAATGCACCGTCAATAAAACGATGGGCGTCTACTTTTGCTCCAATGATCGGGATAAACAAGTCATTTCCCTGGCTGCTTCTTGAATCAATGGAAAGATGATCGATCTGCTGCTTTTCATCTCCACACAGCAATTTTCCCTTTGTTGCTTCTACAATATCTTTTATACAAATATTAATCACTTGCTGACCTTGCCTTTCTTTGTCTTTTCGATAGATTCCACAATATCTCTTTCAGAAAATGCCTCCACCTTTCCAGCGATTTCCTGTGTATCTTCGTGTCCCTTCCCAACAAGTACAAGAAGATCGCCCGGCCTCATCTGGCTCATGCAGTAGCCTATAGCCTCTTTACGATCCCGTATTACCACATAGTCGCCTGTCACACCCAAAAGTATATCAGCTAAAATTTGCTCAAATGGTTCGTCTCTGGAATTATCCTGCGTAATAATTGTCAAATCGGCTAATTCACTGCTGACGCGCCCCATCGCACTCCGTCGCACGGCACTTCTGTTTCCTCCACATCCAAACATACACAAAATTCTGTTTGGATGATATGCCCGAAGTGATTCCAGCAGATTTTTCAGGCTGGCTTCATTATGTGCATAGTCAATCATAATCGTCCCGCCTTGAAAATGGCCCACCATTTCAAAGCGCCCCCGAACGGAAAATGTACTAAAATCCAACTGGTATGAATCATATTGCTCATCTGATGTTAACAGGCAAAAAGCAGAAAGCGCTGCTGCTGCATTGCTGACATTGCAAAGTCCCGGAAGCTTTAAGCTTATACTTCTTGCAGGCATTTTTTGCCAATGCCATAAAAAATGCTGGTATAATCCGTCTATCTCGACATCTTTTTCAATTTCAGATGCATAGCCATCTGCACAGACACTCGCTGAATACCAACTGCACACACCATTTTTGTCTGCTGCAATCTCAAATGAAAATGGATCATCTCTGTTTAAGAGTACTTTTTTGCAATTTTTAAAAAATCTTTTTTTCCAGTAGGCATACTCTAAAAAAGAGGCATGCTCATTTCCCCCAATATGATCTGGATAAATATTTGTAAAGATTCCCAAATCAAATGTAAGACCTGCTATTCGTCCCTGCTTAACTGAAAGAGAAGACACTTCTGCAATAAAATGTGTGCATCCAGCCTTAACTGCCTCTGCAATAAAGCCATATAATTCAAACAGCTCTGGTGTCGTATGACTGCTTTTTGTCACGCGATCCTTTAAAAAGAAGCCATTTGTTCCAACAGTGGCACATAACATATGATTATCCAAAAAGAGCTTCTGAAGCATCGCGCAGACCGTTGTTTTTCCCTTGGTACCAGTCACGCCGATCAACAGAAGCTTTTCCTTAGAAAAATCATAAAAATTCGATGCCAGACGCGCTTGTGTCTGCGCTGACACATCTGTTTCTATAACGCAAATATCCTTTTGAGAAGATAAAATACGCCTGCTATCTTCATCATATTTCTCACAGATAACTGCGGCCGCACCTAAAGATAGTGCCTGCCGCAGATATTGTTTTCCACTTGTATGTGTTCCAGTGCGGCAAAAAAATAAATTTCCGCACTTTATCTTTCTTGAATCTTCACAAAGCCCTGTAATCTCACAATTTTCTGGGCTTCCCTGCTGTAAATGACACTCGATTCCTTTTAAAAGTATATCTAGTTTCATTCAGCCTCCTGATTCATAATGATATTTAGAACAATCCTGTGATATGGCCGTCATCGTCCACATCAATGTTAAATGCAGCTGGTGCCTTCGGCAGTCCTGGCATTGTCATAACATCACCTGTCAGTACAACGACAAAGCCTGCACCTGCACTTACATATACATCGCGCACGGTAATCTTGAAGTTTTCAGGTCTGCCTAATTTCTTTGCATCATCAGACAAAGAATACTGATTCTTTGCCATACATACCGGAAGCTCACCAAAACCGAGCTCTGTCAGCTTCTTTAATGCACGATTAGCTGCCGGCTGGAATACAACACCGTCTGCTCCATAAATTTCTTTTGCGATTGTAGTAATCTTATCTTTTAACGCCATCTCAAGCGGATACAGCGGATGATATTCAGACTTCTTTGTCTCAAGTGTCTTAACAACCTTATTTGCTAATTCAACACCGCCGTCACCGCCGTCTGCCCATACCTTTGACAGTGCAAACTCGCATCCTCTCTCCTCACAGAAACTGCGAATATATTCATATTCTTCCTCGGTATCTGTTAAGAAGGAATTTAAGGTAACAACAATCGGAACACCAAACTTCTGGATATTCTCGATATGCTTCTCTAAGTTTACAATACCCTTCTTTACTGCCTCAAGGTTCGGTGCTGCCAGCTCATCCTTCTTTACGCCGCCATTGTATTTTAATGCCTTTACAGTTGCTACGATAACTACAGCATCCGGCTTTAGACCTGCTGCACGGCATTTGATGTCCATAAATTTCTCTGCACCAAGATCTGCACCAAAGCCTGCCTCTGTAACAGCAATATCAGATAATTTCAGTGCCATCTTAGTTGCCTTTACACTATTGCAGCCATGTGCAATATTGGCAAACGGTCCGCCATGTACAAGTGCTGGTGTATGCTCAAGTGTCTGGATTACATTTGGCTTGATGGCATCCTTTAACAATGCTGCCATTGCACCAACTGCCTTTAAGTCTGCTGCTGTAACTGGCTCTCCGTCCATATTATATGCAACAATAATCTTTCCCAGTCTTTCTTTTAAATCACGGATGTTACTGCACAGACAAAGAATTGCCATAATCTCAGATGCAACAGTAATAACAAAATGATCTTCGCGAACAACTCCGTCTGCCTTTGCACCCAATCCAACAACCACATTTCTAAGAACACGGTCGTTCATATCAATACAACGCTTCCACACAATATTTCTTGTGTCAATACGAAGTTCATTTCCCTGCTGAATATGATTGTCAAGCATCGCTGCCAGCAAATTATTTGCAGATGTGATTGCATGGAAATCACCTGTGAAATGAAGGTTCATATCCTCCATCGGAACTACCTGAGAGTAGCCGCCTCCTGCAGCACCACCCTTTACACCAAAGCACGGTCCAAGAGAAGGCTCACGCAGTGCAACAATTGCCTTCTTGCCAATCTTGTTTAATGCCTGTGTAAGTCCAATGCTGATAGTTGTCTTTCCCTCTCCTGCCGGAGTTGGGTTAATTGCAGTTACCAAAACCAGTTTTCCATCTGGTCTGTCCTTGATGCGGTTCCATAGCTCATCGGAAAGCTTTGCCTTATACTTTCCATATAATTCCATGTCATCCTCTGTAATACCAAAACCTGCTGTCACCTCGCGGATCGGCATCATCTGTGCCTCCTGTGCGATTTGGATGTCTGTCTTCATAAACGTATCCTCCCTTGTCCTGTAGTTACCTGCTCTGCAAGTACTCTTCAAACTCTTCGGCCTTCATTAAGACCTTGCGCGGTTTTGTTCCCTCATCCTTGCTGACCACTCCCGCTGCATAGAGCTGGTCCATGATGCGTGCTGCACGATTGAATCCGATTCTAAGATGGCGCTGCAGATTACCAATAGAAGCCTTTTCCTGCTCAATGATAAATCTTCCTGCTGTCTCAAACAGCTCATCCTGATCACCGCCTGGCAGGCTACTTCCCGGCATATTTGCCTGAAGATCAATATTTGTGTTGATCTCTCCGCCTCTTACATTCTTCTGCTGAGTTAAGAAGTTTACAACCTCTGTTACCTCGTCATCGGATACAAATGCGCCCTGAACACGAACTGGCTTACTGATATAATACGGATGAAACAGCATATCGCCCTTTCCAAGGAGCTTTTCTGCTCCTGTCTCATCCAGAATAGTTCTGGAATCGATTCCGCTGGCAACACTAAAGGCAATTCTTGATGGAATATTTGCCTTGATCACACCAGTAATGACATTTACTGATGGTCGCTGTGTCGCAATAATCAGATGAATACCAGCTGCTCTGGCTTTCTGTGCTAGCTTCTGAATTGCATCCTCTACATCTGTTCCTGCTGTCATCATCAGATCTGCCAACTCATCAACAATTACAATAATCTGTGGGATTTTTTCCGGACGATCTTTACCTGGAACATCCTCGATCTGATCAATCTGTGCATTATATCCAATGATATTCCTTGCTTTATGCTCAGCGAACTTTTTATATCGCTCCTCCATCTCGTTTACTGCCCAGTTTAATGCAGCAGCAGCCTTCTTCGGGTCTGTTACAACCGGAATAAGAAGATGTGGAATACCATTATAAACACTAAGCTCAACCACCTTCGGATCAATCATAATTAATTTTACCTCAGAAGGTCTTGCTTTGTAAAGGATACTCATAATAATTGTATTGATGCAGACTGATTTTCCTGAACCGGTCTGACCGGCAATCAGAAGATGCGGCATCTTTTCGATATCGGCAACGACAGTTTTTCCCGCAATATCCTTTCCTGCGGCAAAAATAGTCTTCGACTTTGCTTTTGTAAATTCATCACTTTCCAGAAGATCACGAAATGCAACCATCTGTTTTTCCTTGTTTGGCACTTCAATACCAATCGCTGCCTTTCCTGGAATTGGTGCCTCAATACGAATATCTTCTGCGGCAAGATTAAGCTTAATATCATCAGCCAGATTAACAATCTTGCTGACCTTTACGCCCTGCTCTGGCTGTAACTCATAGCGTGTAACACTCGGTCCTCTGCTAATATTTGTAATCGTAACACCTACACCAAAATCCTGCAGTGTACGCTTTAGCTTATCTGCCGTCTCCTGCATACTTCTAGCAAGCTCTTCGCGCCCCTTGCCTGATGCAGTTCCCGGTGTAAGAAGATCTGTTGACGGAAAGATATATTCTTTTGGCTCCTCATATGCGATCGGAACAACCTTTTCATCGTACTGATCTAGTCTTTCCTTAATTTTCACCGAATCCTTCGGACGCTTATTTTCTCCTGGAAGACCATCAAGCTCGACTGTTATCACCTTTCCAGTTGCAGTACGAACTGTTTTTGTATATACAGATTCATCCTCATCATGCTTCCCTGTATTTTTTGTATCACGCATAAGCATTCGATAGTCCACCGACTCATCTCCTGCTGCCGATGCCCCTGAAATATCTTCTTCTGTTTCATCTGCAGCATCTGTCAAGACAGTATCGGATGACATATTTTGGTATGACACATTTTCGGATGAGACATTTTCAAATGATGCATTTTCAGATGACATATTCTCAGATGACTCAGTATCTGAAGATGATTCCATTGCCTTATTTATAATATTTTCTGAAATATCGTCAAACTCCAGATCATCTTCCTCGTTTACTTCATCATCAGTCTCAAGCATCCAGCCATCATCATGTTTTTGCGGCTCTTCTTCTAAAATATTGCTTGTATCAAGGCGAAGCGGTGTCGTAATTTCCTCACCTTCAATAAACATGCTTGGCTGTGTAACCTTATTTGTATCTTCTGCCGACTTTTGCTCTTCTTTTCCAAGAACAACCTCTTTCATGCTGCGGTCTTCTTCTTCAAGCTCTGTATTTGTACGCAGTTCGCGCTTTCCCTGTGAGCCTTGTTCCTTTAACAGCTCACGATTCAATGCTTCCTGCCTTTTACTTTCTTCCAGCTGAATATTTACAAATTCACGATTGATATTTTTCTTTTCGAGAATTTCCTGTCTTTGCTTTTGTAAATTTTCCAGACGCATCCGCTGCATCTTGAGCTGCTCATTTTCTTCCTGCTCTCTGTGCAGACGCTTTTCCTGTGCACGAATCTTACGTCTTCCCTGCTGAAGCTTATGATGGGAAGAAACTGCACGATAAGCATTTTTTGAGTTTTGCTGCAGCTGTGTAACTACAGAATGGCCGAAAAACAATACTACACTGATAAAAAGGCATGCAATCATAATGACAAATGAGCCAATGATTCCAAATGCACTATATAAAACGCCAAACAAAGTGTGGCCAACAAGACCTCCTCCTACTGTAAAGATGTTTGATGTTTCATAGACAATTGATAAAATTGTTTCAATTGACAAAAACAACAAGATACTCGCTGTCACCTTCTGAATCAATCCGCTGTTATGCCAGTTACTTATTATAAAACATGGCAAAAGAAATAAAATAAGTGGCATACAATAAGCCATTACGCCAAACCATCTAAAATTATATGTATGCAGAAGCTGCATCAGACCTCCGCCTGTAAAAAAACAGCTCAACTGCAAAATTACACAAAACACAAATACTGCAATAACTGCAATATCTTTTAAAATTGTGTAATCTACCTGAACCTGATTCTTTGAATGGTTCTTTTTTCGCTTCGCGGAAGATGAATACCCCTTTGCCGCTGTAGTTTTTTTATTTGTCTTTACTGCCGTAGTTGTTCGCGATGACCTTGCTGCGGCTGGCTTTGATGACGATGCTTTTTTTGTATTCGATGCCCTACCTGCCGCGGCTGACTGTGTTTTCTTTGCCGCTGTGCTGGTTCTTGGAGCTGTCGTTTTCGCTGTGCCTGCCGGCTTTTTTTGTGCTGCAGCCATGATTCCCCTTCCTTTCATTTTTCTATAACCGTTTTAGTATAACACACATGTTTGTTTTTTTCAATCAGTTCATGAAGTTTTGCAATCGCTTCTTTTATTGTACCAACTTCATGAATCAAACCTTCCTTTACAGCTTCCTCTCCCACAAGAATTGAGCCCACATCTCTTGTCAATGTTTTTGTATCCATCATAAGTTCCAAAAGCCTCTTTTCTGAAATTTTACAATGACTCGTCACAAATCCAGTAATCCTATCCTGTATGCGCTTAAAGTAATCATAGCTCTGACGCACACCGATAATCATTCCATTTAATCTAACAGGATGAATCATCATCGTGGCTGTCGGCACAATAAATGAATAATCAGACGATACTGCTAACGGCACACCGATTGAATGACTTCCACCAAGCACAAGTGTTACACTTGGAATTGACATACCTGCAATCATCTCTGCTATTGCCAGACCTGCCTCCACATCACCGCCTACTGTATGAATTAAAATCAAAAGTCCATCCACCTCACAGCTGTCCTCAATCTGAGCAAGCTGCGGCAGCACATGCTCATACTTTGTCGTTTTTAAGTTTGATGCCAGACATTCATGACCTTCAATTTCTCCGATAATATTTAGCAGAAAAATTTTATGTTTCTCTTTATTTTCATCTAGTATCAATTCTCCACTCTCACGAATTTGCTCCTGCTGCTTTGTCAGTTTATCCTGCATGCTTTCACCTCCTGCTTTGATATAGAAAGTATCTTACAAAAAGACGAATTTATACAAAATTCAAGCCGTAAAAATCTGCTTGACAAACAACCCTTTTTTATTGTAAACTAACAAATAGTGCAGACGCTAATCTGCTAGTTGGAGCGATATCGAAGTGGTCATAACGAGCCGCACTCGAAATGCGGTTGTCCGTTTCCGGGCACGTGGGTTCAAATCCCACTCGCTCCGCTTTTTGTTAATATCCGCATAATTACTGGAATGTTCGAGAATCCGCTTAAAATAAAGGGTTCTGGACATTTTTTATTACAGATGGATGTTTGATATTTTATATCTTTTTATGGGATTTTAAGCATCTATATGACACGAAATATGACACGATATGACACGGATTTAGATGAATATAATAGGTCTCTTCCCTCCAGTTTGCCGCTGGAGGGATTTCTTCTATACATATTTTATTTGCTCGTATAATCTAAGCTGATCCAGCCAGCGCCACTCTTGAGCTTGCCCCACGTTGACGCTCCAGTGCCGGACGCCTCATCAACGATGGTGAGTGACATCGTTTCAGTGATCTTTCCAGTAACTGGGCTGTTAATGGTCGGCTGCTCGCGGATGTTGAGGACGTGATCTGGGATGGAGGCAACATCTACTTTCACCATATAAGGTGTGATTGCCTTTTTATAATTGAGTCCAAAACCCTGCTGGATGCCTGCAATGATTGCCTGTGCAATCTTGGTCTTGTTTACTAAGTACCAATCCATGTCGTCCTGATCTGTGATGAAGCAAGTCTCCAAAACTGCGTGAGATACGCCCTGGGCACGAACCTTAGACTGAACCATCAATCCATTTTTGTAAGATTCCTGACGCTGCGTTACGACGACACCGTCCCATGCTTGGCGTGAGCCGAGCGCATAGAGATTGGCAAGGATCGCATCTTCGACACTGTGACCTGTCTCGGATTTATCGATATAGACCATACTTCCCTTCATCTGTCCATCACCGGCTGAATCTACTTTGGATGATGCGTTGAAGTGGATCTCTAAGACATAAGTGTACGGTGAAAAATCATAAGTGCCGCCATGTTTAAAATACGAATAGTGGTTGCGATCTGGTGCAACGTCACATGGCACGCCTGCCCGATCAGCTGCTGCCTTGATTAGATCTATAAGTTCGCGTGTAAGATTTGCCTCCTGATATCCGTTTCCTACGGCTCCCGGATCCCATGATCCATCTACATTTCTACCGTGTCCGGCCATTATTAATAATCTCATATTCTTCTCCTTCTTTCTTCCAAAATAGAAGTGTCCCCACTCATGTGATATGGAATCGCTGCCCAAATAGTCATAGGATGCGTACAAGTTGACCAACTTTTCTTTGTCGGGATGGCCGTCTCCGTCCGAGTACTTGGTGAAACTTCGGAATTGTAAGATCTCTGCATCTGGGAATCGGCGCTGTCCCTGCTCGAATACTGCCTGTGCCGCTTGCAAACACTGTGGATCGTACTGATCGGTTGACTTTGTGAATGCTGCTTTTAGGCAGCAATCTAAGCTATCATAGTTTGGAAGTAAATCATGAATGCACTGGGCGATTGCCAGCAATGCGTTTTGATTTTTCCCCGAAAAGATGCCGCCTTCTGCGTATATTACTTTTGCTATCTTTATTAACTCTGCTGTTGTCATTTTTCCCTTTCTTGCGCCGGCGCAAAAAGAAAAGAGGGCCGAAGCCCTCTCATTTGTTAGTTCTCATCATCTTGGCGATTGATTGCCTTGTCTGCTACTTCAAGCCCTTTGATCAATATTTTTGGCACATCATAGCCCATTTTCACGAAATTCTCCAAAATAGAGCGGATCTCGTTCACGATTAATGATGCCAAAACAAACCAACCTAGTAACACAGTGATTTCCAGATTGATGCCCAGTGTTGTGCCAATCTCAATGAACACAGCTGATGCGCCAAAAGCTACCGCGATCATCAGCCAATAGCCAAGCTTTTTCAACACACCTTTCCAACCAACCGAAGAACTCTCCTTATGAGCTAAGCGTGATTTTGCCCATCCCGTGATCCAATCGGCTACATTGAAAGCTAAAAATAAAGCGAACAACATCCAATGTTCTCCAAAGATGTAACTTAGCACTGCAATCGCTGCGCCTACTGCTGCATTATATGTATCCAATACTTTTGTCATATTCTTCTCCTTCTTTTGCTATTTTCTCACTCTTTTTCTTATCGGAGCTGCCCGAATCCATCTCATATGCTCTCACTCCTTTGTCAGTTCTTCATATTCTTCTTTTTCGATCACAAAGATATGTGCCAGCTCAAATGAAATGTTGTAAGTAGTTACAGGAGCAAACCAGTAGTCTCGATACAGCTTGTCTTGAATCTGAATGTACTGTGCCTGTGTTTCATCAGATAATAACAGAATCTTATGCTTTTTCTGAAAGCGTCGAAGATCATTTGTTGTTCCTGTGCTGATGTGACCAGATGAATCTACCACTTTAAAATATATCATTTCTTTATCCTTTCTTAAATTGAAATTCCAATTACTATCATATAATTGCTTCCAATTCCCGCATACATATATGGATTTCCACTACTCCATACAACAATTTGACTTACTGAATTTCCCGCATATGCAGATCGTGTCCATAATGGCTGCATCTTTATCCAATAGCCACCATCCGAAGCTGCAATATTGGATGAATTTTTAATATCCAAACTTCCAACCTTTAAACGCTTTTTGACTGTATCAGGACTAATATAGCAGTATCGATTACTTTGATCATTCGACTTAATCCAAATATCACCTTCCTTTGCTGTATAAATTGACAAAATCGTTGGATCAGATTCATTTGTAATCGTCTTTCCATCATCTGGTATCATAATTCCTGCAAACATAGATCTTGCCGTATCACTACTCCAATAATTAACACTTGATCCTTCACTTGCATACGGTTCTCCCCAAGTATTTCCAAATTCCACAGCGGATGGAACATACACATAATCACTTGAATTTTGAACAGAAGAAGAACCACCTCCTTCTGTTGCCGGAATTTTCACCTGCTTGATGATTGCTTGCCATTTATATGGAAATCCCGCATAAACACGTTCATTAACAAATTTGCGCAGCTTTGATTTTTCCCATCCACCAGAATTGCTACTTGCAACTGTACTAATTGCTGTATATTGTCTTAGCAAAGGCTGTGCCGCAAAAAATGATGCATTCGCCCTTTCACTGGTTCCTGATGCCAATCGGAAACGGTTTGAACCTGAGAAATTCACTCTCAGTGTTTCTCTTGGCCAAGATGCAAGCTTTTGTGCAACAGTTGCTCCTAGGTCATCGTACCAAATCTTGCACCAATGCAGCCATCCGGTTGCATAATAGTCATGACCACCATCTTCCAGAAAGCGAACTGCTCCAAACGTTAAAATCTGATTTGTATTCGTTTTTCTTGTACGAACAGATTCCAACAAAGTTAATGTTGGTTGATATACCTTATCCTGTGTATCAATTCCATAGACAAAAACAGAGTTTGATCCTTTTTTATGTCGTAAGACAAGAATATTGCGATTTCCACCGTATCCTACCTGAATTGCTTTGTCGCCCCACTGTAAAAATGGATTGCCATTATAGCGAAGTCGAAATCCCTCACTGCCATCTTCTACAAATGCTGATACAAGTGTTGCTCCAGATGTTTCTGCAGTAAATTCATAGTCGATTGCCAACGTAAATGATGGTGCATCCTCGTCAAATAATTTGATATCTAAATCTTGATAGGTCTTTCCATCAAAATATTTCTCCTCTGCTAATACCTGCTGCTTTACATTTGAGAAGTCGAAGTCTTGGCCAAGAGTAATATCAATGTGATCTTTTAGCTCAAAGTAATTCTCAGCTAATCTAGCTGTACAAATTCCATAGACCTCCGCGCAAGACATTTCGCTCAAATCTTTTCCCTGGGCTGGAAGACTTGCACGTTCCCACACAGCATAGACATCCAGATCAGACTTCACACAACCAGTTGACTTATCCCATCCGGTAAATATGTTGTACACATAGGTGCTTTCCTCTGAGGTATTGGTTGGCATTGTACCATCAAACACAGCCTCCTCGCCATATTCTAATGCCTTTGATCCGAGTGAGACTCCAGGTCTTGAATACCAGGTTACGGTATAGGTTCGAATTGAAGTTGTGTACTGAGCTGTGATCGTTATATCAGATAAGATCATACCACCGACATTATCCCAGCCAGAATAGGTGTAATGATACTGTTCATCACTCTCATGCTTGGGTGGATCAATTAAGCCCTCTGCCACCGGATCGATTGATTTAGAGCCTCGATCTACATACTCCTGATACAAGGTTTCGCCATTATAATTGACGTAAATGACCAGATACTGTGTTACCAAATTCGCTGTGTCATAAGTTACTTCCAGATCGCTCCATGCCTTTTTGTAGGTTGCAATCTCCTGCTGGCGGATTCCTCCTGACACATAACAGGTACCTGTTACCAGTGAGAAGAAGAGCTTCGCCATCCTGTTTAAGAGTGTCGTGTCTCCCACTGTCCAAGCAATGTCATACAGATACAATACCTGCAAAGTGCCAATTGTTCTTGTTACGACATCCAGACTGTCTAATGTGCCGCCCTCAAGAGTTAACGACTCAAGCGCTGATAATGTACAGTTAAAATCAGTTAAATCATTCAGATTTCGCATTGTCAATGTGTTGATGGTTTCCGGCAAATGAGCCAGCTGAACCTTGCCATTGGTTGCGAAGATTACACCGGTTAGCTTGGTTCCCTCTGCGTATAATTTCAACAGATTGCTGCACTGAGCCAGATTCAGTGATCCGGTTAAGTTTGCGCAGTTTCGAATATCCAATTCTTCCAGAAGTTCATTGCTTCCAAGAGTCAATGAAGTCAGACGAGAATTTGAATAACCTTCTGTTGTATTTCCAAGAACCAGCTTTCGCAGCTTGGTTGCCATGGAGAAGTTGTTGGCAGCGATATAGCAAGCCGACAAATCATTTAATGCTGCAATGCGGTTTGCACCATAGATTGTGACCTGTGTATCGTCCATCGCCGATAACGGGCACTCAATTGTATACTCCTGTCCAGCCTTTGCACGAACCTGTTGTGTACCTCCGTTACCAAACATAACAGACACATACATATCCTGAAATGGAATAATGCGAAGCGTATAATTTGGCGGTACGGCTACATTACCAGTTGGCGTATAGCAACGGAAGGTGATACGATTGTTATCACCGACGACTGTATTCATCAGTGTTTTGGTTCCAAAATAGATCTCCTGATCTCGAACCCACTGGCGGCGCTGATACTTTTTTCTGCCCTGCATCATGTCTCTTAAATATTGAACATCATGCTTTGGCTTTGAATTGTCGATGCTTTCTCCGGTGAAGGTTCGGATGTACTTTCTCTGGATGTCCAATCGCCAGATTTCTTCTGGATAGCACTCTTGATAACTATCAAACTGAGTAATTAAATCGTTTGCGCTGAAACACTCTGAGGCTACGGAAGAAAATACGCTGGTTATCTCCGATGCCAACAGATCGCGAAGTCTGCACCAAAAAACTGAAGTTGCTCCATTGAATACATAGCCAGATGCCGGATTTCCTTCGATGTTGTAGTCTCCGTCTTCTTTTCCGTATGGGAAGATCAATTCACCGTTGTTGTTGATGCCAAGAGCGGTATCGTTATCATAATCCCACAAGTCAAACGCATACTGGGTATAGTAGGTTTTTCCGACTACAATCTGCGTATCTTTTGTTGTAGCATAAGTTCCGTCCGATGATAACTCCTCATAGACATGAAGGAGTTCCTTCACAGGTTTTGAAACGGCTCTACGAGTACCGGTTTTGGCAAAATGCCAGAAAGTGTTCTTTGCCCGGTTATCCATCATCGTATAAATGTGAGTGAATGCGTAGAAGAACTCTACTGCACTGCGGACACACCACTCATCTAATTCCTGAATAAATTCTTCATCGGTTGATGTAATGACCCAACGATAGAATGCTCTCCACACCTCGTTGTTTAGAGTCAGCTGTGCCTTTCCTCTGCCAGATGTATCGTTGACAAGCTTTCCATCTCGGTAATCGCCACAGCAGGCATATCGCGGCTCAAAGGAATGATCGCCATCAAAGCCCTCATTGTACAGACACCAATGGCGCATATTATCTTTGCTCTCCCACTCAGATGAAGTGATCGGATATACAAAGCTGTCCGGCTTTGCTGTCGAAACTGGTGTATAGACGGTGTTTCCATCGTCATCTGTGCCTTCTGTCAATGTAAATTTTTCAACCTGGCGATTTCCTGATGAATCCAGATAAATGCCAGACTGGAATACCGCATTGTTCTTGGTATTATCAGAGATTTCAATTGTAAATTCATTCATATCCTCTGGATCATACGCTCTGGTATAGTCTGTCTTCTTTGAGTCACCAAGATTTCCAAGTGCGTAAAAATGCCACTGGGTATCCAAAAACTCATTGTGAGTTGACACGTCCTCATTTGTCTCACGGATAAAGATCACTGCCGGAACAAATTCCATATCATTTTTAATTTTGCTGTCTCTGGCAGCTGCCGGTGAAATATACGGAAGGAAATCATTGTAGCGCTTCTGTAATAAGGCATTGTTTACATTATCGGAGGATGCCACATTAACTTTCAGATTGAAAAAGTTGTTTGGCACCGAAGTTCTTGTCAATGAAATCTTTCCAGAATCGCCCTTCCAGTCGTTACACTTTTCTGTATAGGCATTTTCTGTGTTATAACCTAATGTTACCTGTGAAATATAATCCGGTTCTGGATTTTTGATTTTATCGGACGGCTTATGAACACCATCACAATTAAATAAAAAGTCCTGATTTCTGGATGAGTTGCCGTAGTTATCTGAAGTGGTTCCCTGTCCGCTGTGCCAACCGTTCTCAAAATACCAGTTATCATAGTATTCATCTCCCGGATATAAACTGCCACCCGGTGCATGGATACAGCGAAGACTTGACTTAACAAATACTTTCTTACTAGTTGTAAAGTGATCTGTTTCAAGCATCAAAACCTTTACGTTTGGTATAATCGGTGCCAGGCGTTCCGGTGTCAGTTCGCCTTCTCCGCTGTATGGAGTATACGTTCCTGTTTCACGATTGTAATAGATGCTGTTTCGGTCATATCGTGCCAACATTGTCGTAGAGTCACGAGAATCCGCGATAAAGTTTCGCATGATATCTTCGGTAGTTAATGCTGCCGAGTATATTTTTAGGCGATAGATACGAATATCGCAATAATCAGAGCCTATCTTTAAAGGCTGCGATGTGTACTGATAGAAACGATCGCTGCTGTCATACACAAATGCCTTGGATGGCACACCATCCTCATAAGCCATAACAAATGCTTTAGCCGTAGAATCATCACGATCAAGCACGTCAATGTTTATGTCCATTTCAATGATGTCTTCCTCACTGTATGGCATATACAGGTAGGTATTGGTTGCAGCCACGCCGGACTCTGTGTCACTGTCACTGGCATTGTTGGTCTTTAACCAGCCTTCATGTGCACTCATCTGGATACCCATGTTTACTGTTGCGCCTGTATTTTCATTAACCGTAGTCTCTACGTTGCTCATCCATACAGCATTTGCATCCTGTACATTTTCAACCATAAAGATCACTTTCATTTCCGCTCCGTTTACAGATGGGTTTGCGTTCAAACCTCCTGAAAACATGTTGTAGTCAAGTGTTATTGACGTACCTGCTTTGATCAGAAAATATGTATCTCCTTTTTCATCTGTCTTATAGCCGCCACCCGACCAGTCAAAGTTATCTGATACTGTGAATTTATATTTATCATTGTGCCACTCTCGATCTGCTGATGAATTCGTGATTCCAGTCGGATTGAAATCTACTTCCAGATTTCCAATGACAGGTGATACATCAATGCCAAGCTCTGCAATCTCCACCTTGATGATGACAGTTGTATCACGGCAGACAAGTTTCAGCGTGTGTGTTCCAACTTTGGATGACTGATAATTCCATACATTTTGACTGGACGAGATCGTATCTGTACTGATCAGCACATCATCCTCATAGCGCTTAACCACTGGATAATTGGTGGACGGATCATATACGTTGTAAATGATCGGTGTCGTGTCATACTGTCGCGCTTTCAAGACGCCATAATAGTCAGTCCGGTAGATACAACCGATGACTGCCGGTTTATAGCTGCCATCCTCTTCGCTTTCATCATACCAGATGATGTCGCGATAGAGATGAGCAGTCTCGACCTGAGTGTTGTTCACAGTTGCCGTAATCCAGACTTCAAGAAGATGCGCGCCATGCGGTTTAGCCGGAATTGTGTAGGACTGCAACGTACCAGATGATGATGTTGTCACAGTGTCCTCAACACCGTCTAACTTAAAATGAACTGTCTTAGCAACAGATCCATACGGAGTGTAAGAAAACGATACAGAACGGCCTACAGCGGTTGTGTATCGGTCATTGAAGGTGGATTCGATTCGAATATCAACCTTCTGGACAGTCCATGATTTCACTACTGTGGAGCCTCCCTCATCGGTTACAGTCAGCGTAAATTTCTGTGTTCCTACGGAGACATATTCAGACAGATCAAACGAATTTCTTCCCTGAGTCAGTGAGCCGGACAATAAAACAGTGCTTCCCGACTTCCAGATATAGGTTGCATCGATGGTTTCACCATCTGCATCGGTACTCGAAAAATCAATCTCAATCACTGCCGAGTCGGTTGTTGTGATAATAAGAGGCGATGGAGTCACACGCTCTACTGTAAGTGTTGTTGTGGTTGTGCCGCCACCGCCTCCTCCGCCAGCCGGAAGAATTGTTTGACTGGCAATCTCTTCACTACTGCCTTTGACTTGATACAGAGTCAATACATAGTTCTGGTTATCATCCTGTGTTACTGTATGATAATAGGTGTACCCTTCTGTATCGATGCTATCCACATCGCTTCGAAGCTTATCCACTGTCTTACTGAGTGAAGAAAGATTTGTTTCATTGGAACTAATTCCTTGCGCATTTGCTTCGATTGATTCCTTCATTGGTGATGTGATTGCATCCATCTGGTCCTTTGTATAGCTGTTTCCTCCAATCACACGATAGGCACCATTGATAAAGCGATAATGGATATAAGAACCGCTTTCCTGTTCGACAATGTAGTAGTCAGTGTATGCGTTGCCCTGATCGGCATCCGGAAGAGTTGTGGACACATAGGCTAGAGATCCAGCAATGACACGCCACGCACCGTCAATATATTTGTAATACAGATAACCGCCATTTTGCTTTAAGATATAGTCTGTGTCGGCATCCGGTGTGACAGATTCCAAAGAATCTACAACCAATGTTGTGGATGAACCGAATACGTCCCATTTCTGATTACCTTCATCATCTGTGATCCACCAGTACTTGTCATAGCCTGTCTTTGACTTGTTAGGCAACAGGTAAAACGTCATTTCTTCTCCGGCATTGGGAAGTTCATCCACAATCTTAATCGTGAATGCCTTATACTTAGCAAGTAATGCCTGTGCATAGGCTCGTGATACTGTAATTGCGCCCTTGATTGTCTCGGAAAGATTTGTATAAATTAACTCATCTGTCAGCTTATAAGATTTTACAATTTCTTCTTTTATCTCATCTACTTTTCCCTTAACTTCATCGGCTCTTGCCTGCGCATAGGAATAGACATCTACTTTTAAGTTATTCCGATCATAGACAGATGGCTGCATTGCGGTGTCTGCCTGTTTTAGAGTCTGCTCAAAGCCAGAATCCACCTTTGATCGTGCAATGCTGCCGTCGATGATCGTCATTGCAGCCAATTTTCCACTGTTTAAATAGCGATCCATCTCAGATGTAACTGCCTGAGAGATCTTTTCTGCGATGACTTCATTGTTCTCTAACTGTGTGACTTTCTGTGACAATTCATCTACGGATGATTGGCTTGCTTTAAGCATAATTGCATCTGCATTTTTCTTTTCTGCTGTCTGAGCTCTTGTCACCTCCGCTTCCAGATCGGACTGTTTCGCCTTCAGATTGATCTGACGCTGCAACTCTTTGTCTGCTTCTACAAGATCGGACACGCTCTGACCATTCCAGCTTGATAATGCATTGATTTTTGTAACCAGCTGCTGATATAGGCTCTCTGAAATATCAGTGCTGGATGCATCGGAAATCAAAATATTCTTATCAATTGTAAAGGTAATATAGTTTGTGGTTCCAATTACCTCGCCACCACTTCCATACAACATCATCGTACAGGTGCCTTCTCCAATCTCAGTAGGAAGATAGGCACTGTTTTCCTCATCCAAGTAGGAATTGTAGGCGACTCCGTTCTGTCGAAACTGGGCAAATTTCATCAGCTTGTCCCAGTCCTCATCAAGTATAAACTGGAAGCGGACAAACTTCTGCGATCCGGCAACAAATTCTTTTTTGTTCTGGAGAACACGCAGCTTCTGTCCCTGTACATCCACTGTTACATTCATGTCTTATCCCTCTCTTTCAGCAAATTTTGTAATATCTGTTCATGACGCTGAACCACTTTGATTAAGTCCGCGATTAACTCCTCATAGCCCAAAGCACCATAAATCTCTTTATCCATGCCTCTATATTCCTGTAAAAAAGCCAATTTTCCAAGACTCTGATCTTCCACAACCTTTTTGGCATCCTGATAAATAAATCCATGGTGAACATTTTGTTCTGCATCGGCACTATACTGATAGCTTACAGGTTCTAATGCCATTAAAAAATCAATTGCTTTTTCTTCTTTAAGAGGCACTATTTTTTCCTTTAATCTTCGATCTGAAGAATGCACAAGAGTACCGTTTACAGCTACTGTACAGGTTCCAACAGTTGTTCCTGCTACTGTCTTGCTTCCTGAAAAAGTGAATGCACTGTTTCCATTTGGAGCCAAATAATTTTGGAGTCGTCCTGTATAATCATATAAACTATCACCAGTCGTTACATCGGATCCCGAATGAAAATCGATATAAGAAATTCCCTCTGCCGAATCGTTGTTTCCATAAATTTCGAGTCCATAATTGACCATGATGGCTTTGTCAAAACATACGTCTTGATTGCCATAATATCCTCTGGAATCTTGTGTACCGCCGCTGCTGTACATTGGTCCCACACGAAACTGACCATTTTTATTAATATAAGATTCTGTTCCGAAAGATACTGTTCCTGTTTTGATGCAATCACCATCAATTTGAGTTGTACCATCTGATAAACCTTTTGATAAGTTTGCAGCTGTACTTGAAGCATTGGATGCAGCTTTAGCAGCTTCAGATGCTTTTTGGCTTGCCGAATTTGCCGTACTTAAAGCACTGGAAGCATTTTTACTTGCTGTTGATACTGTTGAGTTTGCATTTACGGCATTTGTAAAAGTTGCTGATCCCGTGAAGTTAATCTTATTAGCATTGATACTTACCTGCTCTGCCGACTGGTTGATCTTGGAGATAATCTCATTGTTTCCAACTTTTTTTGATACCTCTGAGGAAATATTGTCTGCTGTCTGCTTCAAAGTTGACACTGACTTTTGGGTTTCTGATAAGCTGTTTGATAAACCTGACACGGTAGAATCTGATTTTATCGCCGATGAAAACGATGTTGACCCTTCGAACTTAATCTTGTCAGCATTGATGCTTACCTCCTCTGCCGACTGGTTGATCTTGGAGATGATTTCGGCATCTCCGACTTTCTTAGAGACTTCTGATGTGATTCCATCCAATGTAGCGTCTAATGTGGTGCCGGCTGTGTCGCTAATATCTTTTAGATGCAAATTTTTGATTTTGACGATATCAGCATTTAATATACCTGTAATTATATGGGTTGCATCAAGACCGATTGTGTAGATCTTTTCTAGGATTGCGATTCCAGTCGCATCAAGACCCGTAGGATATGTTTTTCCACCATCCGTACTGATACCTATTGCCTCTGCTGTGAGTTTCCATACAATCATAGAATCAGCTAGTGTCGCTTTATCATGCATATAGTAGATTATACTGCCATCTGGCTGTTCCTCTTTCGTGCAGAAAAGTCCCGAACTACTTTCCAATTTTTTTGCCAAATTTTCTATTGCGGTGTCTCTAGCTTCGCGCTCTTTTGTTATTAGTTTTCTTGTCTCTTCGTAAGTCTTAGAAGCCCCTGAAGGAAACTTGCTACCATTTCTTATTGCAGATATAGCACTGTTTTTTAGTGTTGTGATTCCACAAAAGGTAAAATCAATGTCTGTAATAACTGAAGGATATTTCCGACCTCTGCGATCTTCTATGTATACAGGATCCATAAACTCAGCCAACGGATATGCCACGTGATCTCCACTGAAATCACGCAGATGCACACCAATCAATCTTTCTCCAATTGAATCTACAAGCTTCTGTTCTTGTCCTGTCGCTAGTGGGTTTTCAACCTCAAGCAAATAGCCTTCCTGTCCACACAGAAATGTCTGATCCTCTTCGGAAGTCTTTCCTTTCACCTTCATTCGAATTCCCGTAATGACTACATCTTCTGTTCCAAATTTCAATGAACTAAAATTTCGAAGATTTTGTATTTGAGCACCCTCTTGATCAAATACAGAAAAATTATATGATAGAATTTCCAAAGTCCCTTGTCGGCTTATTCTGGCATTTCCAGCTACCAACATTGCCAAGTAGCCAAATACACTACGAAATGTTAAATTATCGCCAGTAGGCTTTTCTGTAATCACAAAATCGTAATTACGAAACACTGTACTTCCAGGCTGAATCCCACAATGCTCGCACATTTCAATAAATAATTCAGATGCTCTAGCTGGGAAAATCAAATCGCTGTAAAATGCTTTGTCAGCCCGATACATGTCATCTACAGCTGTCACTATTACTGTTTGACCGTAAGTTTCCGGCTTTGTTACTGTAAAATAGCCATACTCGATCTTTTCAATTCTTTCTTTTTGCTCTTTTGTCTTGGGCAGCCAAAACGTCAAATATAATCGAATAGTTGCCCCAACAAAATCATATTTTTCAAGGTGATCATCATCATTCATCAGCTCAATCTGAATCTGTCGCTGAATTGCTGCTCCCAGAGGAAGTCCACTACTCCCCGCTCCATCTGTCAGTGAATTATTTGATACAGTAAAGTCATTTTCTGTCAGTGAAAGTTTTGTTCCATCTAAAAATGTCACCTCTGCCTGTTCCTTAAAATCCGTTCGCAGCTCCATCTGCTCTTTAAACTCACTAGAAACATAAATCATTTTCGATCACCTCACTTTCTTTACTGGATTGATGCCCGTCATATTAAAACTCAGCGAACTAAAGGTTTCTTCATTTTCTTTCAACGTGCCTATTTTACATTCGCCTTTTCCCACATAAAAAATATCATCACGCCAGCATCCATAGTATGGGCTAAAATAATGCAGTGTGAAATTGCGTTGAATTATTAGCTGCAAAATCTCCGATACCTTATCCGCTGGAATATTTGTAGCTGTATAGCTTTCCTGCTCAGCTGTAAAAAGCGGAGTAAAATGTCCTACTCCGCTCTGTACTCTTACGCTGTCCTCTGAGTATGTCGTGACAAAACTATGCTGCAGATCTTTGTCTGGCTGATGAATTACAATCCCATCAATCATTATCACTTCATCCTGCATGATTCCTCCTTACGCTAACTCAAATGGATTATTACCTGACTGATCCTGTCTTGCCCGAGCTTCTTCCATCATCTCATCAAACAGCACTCGTCGATTGATCTGTGCGGTAAAACGGTATGTCCGACTTCCACCACTATCCCTGCTTTGCAATTCTTCTCGCATGATCTGGCGCAGCAGACTTTCTGGTGTCTCAATGTTCGTTCCCCGCTTCTGATCACCCAGGACTGCAAGAAATTCACTTTGCGGAGGAATGACAGCTCCGGTTGCCAATCGTGGGATTCTTCCCCAACTTACCGTGCCAACATTCGGATGCCAGCCAGTTCCGCCCAATCCTGGAACCCAATCTGGAACTGTGAAACCAATCTTATTGATTCCGCCTATTACCCAATTCAATCCGCTTTCAACCGCGCTGATCATACCATTAACCAAATCAATTACGGCATTAATTGGTGTTTTTGCCAATCCAACAATCATGTCAAAAAAGCCTCCGAAAATCGTAACAATTCCACTCCAAGCCTTACTCCAATTTCCCGTAAATACTCCAGTTAAGAAATCAATTAAACCACTAAAGATCTTCTTTATTCCTCCAAAAAACTGTGATACTCCGCTGAAAAAATCATTAATGACCTGCCCAGCTGAGCCAAAAACTGTGGTCCAATCCGTGAGGAATAATGATTTTAACCATTCTACAAAGCCTGCCATCCATTCTTTCACTTCATCCCAATGCATGATAATCAGCGCTACTGCACCAGCTACAACTGCAACTATCGCCACTATAGCAAGCGTTGTCAGTCCACCAATCATTGCTATAACTGCATTCAACGCTGAAATTAGTCCTCCAGCACCCTGAATCGTAATTATTACGGTTTTAATTGCTGATACTGCCTCTGCTATTACTGGTCCCATTTTAATTGCTGCCAAAAAGGTTAAAATCAATGACGTTGCAACAATCACTGGTGTAGGCAACTCACTAAATGCAGTCAAAAGTCCATCTATAAGCGCTTTTCCTGCTTCATATAACTGCGCTGCTATCTCTATCCAGTCAATTGAATTTAACATATCTGCGATGGTCTGCCCAACTGCATGCCAGTCAGTATTCTGAATTGCTGTGAGAATCATTGTCAGCAATCCTAATACAAACACTGAAATGCTGGTACCAATAGTTTCGCCATCAATTGCTGCAATTGCTCCATTAATTCCATTTGCCAGTGCAAATCCTACTTGTGACCAATTAAGCGTTGTCACAAAACCATAGAACATATTCCATGCAATCATAAATTTCTGTCCGATAAGATTTCCCAGATTCCACCAATTGACCGTATCCACCAAGCTGTTCATTCCTCTGGCGAAGGAAGATCCTAACAATTTCCAGTCTATTCCAGTGATCAACAGTAACAGTGTATTAACGATTGTATTGATTCCATCTCCAACGGTCTTTCCCATCAATTCCCAATTGATGTTTCGAACTAGGCTATTAAAAGTTTGAGTAAATGCATTGACAAAATATGTTATCTTGGGTCCGACTTTTTCCCAGGATATTGCATCATCTACTTTTGCCAGTACCGAATTGATCTTAGAAGCCAATAACTCACCAAGGCCATCCCAATCTTGAGCAGCAATTAGTGCCTTTATCTTGTTTGCAAAGTCTTTAATCGCTGAATCAATCGGAACTTCTTCAAACATCTCTGATGCACTCGGCGGCTTATATCCAGGAATGGAACTTCCACCATTTTCTCCTGCATCTCCTGCCCCTGAGTCCTTATTGGATTCATACCTGTCAATCTCATCCAGAGGGCTTAGGTAACTGTCTGCTGCTTTTGCCGCATCCTTTAATCCCTTAGCTGCATCTCCTGCTCCTGATGCAGTATCTTGTAATCCCGCTGCAAAATCTTCCTGCACTGGAATCGCTTTTTTAAACGATTTTGCACCAGTCAGCGTAGCAAAAAACATTCCAACATATGTTACCGCTCTAGCCAACATATTGATGAAACCACTAAGAATCGGGGCCACTACTGTCAAAATCGGTGAAAATGCTGTTGCAAACGCATTCTTCAAATACGTCATTGCCGTCAATAACATCGAAATAGATGTGTTGGTTTGAACTGATGCCTGTGCTAAATTCTGAAAGCCACCAGTTACACCAGATGTCAGCATCTGTAAAAGACGCGATACACCCCCAAAAAGGATCGTTGTTTGAATAACACGTAAAAGAGACATTCCTGTTTGATCAGAATGTCTCCCAAGACTTTTCATAGCTGCAATACCTTTTCCAGACATTGCAGCCATTCTCTTTACTGCTGATGATGCTTTATCAAACTTCCCACTTAACGTATTGGTCAGACGGTTTAATACGGATTCCTGTTTATTTACTTTTGACAGACTTTTTTCATACTCCTGCAGCTGTGCATTTAACTGTTGAATTTTAGCAGCATTTTGATCATATTCTTTATAACCTAGCCCTACTCCAGCTTTTGACAGTTCTTCCTGTCTTGCCTTTAGCCTTGCCAGATCTTGATTCAGTTCAACAATCTTCTGATCTCCGACTTCTGCATTCTCTGAAATTGCCCGCAAGCGATTTGCTTCCTCTGCCGCAGCTGATTCCTTCTGCTTCAGCTCATCCAATCTTGCATTTAAAATATCATAGGAACTTGATGCACGATTTCCCATCTGTGCAAGCTTTTCCTGCTCTACTGCAATTTTCTCTTCCAACTTACTGGTATCCGCTGTCTGATACGCCTTTCCTTCCTCGTCCATCTGGAAAAGATCTGTTTTTAATAAGCGCAGCTTTCTTTCAAGATCTGTTATATCAAGATCAAGCTTTGGCGACACATCTTTACCAAGCGTTACACGAGAATCACGTCTATCGTACAATCTTTCAAGTGCTGTCTGAGCCTTATCTATTTCCGTTGCAAGATCTGTAAATTCTTTTGTCTGTACCTTCTGTTGTGACAGTTTCTTTAATTCATCTCTTAATCTTTCAACCTTTTGCTGTTGTTTTTCGTACTTATCACTTAGTTCTGAAACTGCATTGTACTGTCGTTTGAATGATGCAGAAGCCTGATCGCCAATATCAGATATCTTACCAGCTGTCCTTTTAGCAGCAGCTTCCAGATCTTTCGCGCCAATTTTAAAACCTTTCGTATCAAGATCTACTTGTATTTTCAAACTACCATCTGACTCTGCCACTGGCGTCTCACCTCCTTAATCAAATAGTGCAAGCAGTTCCTTCTGTTTCTGCTTTTCTTCCTTTGAATAACGCTTTTTCAGATCGATCATGCTGCGATTTTTCTGGTAAAATTCCTGCTCCCACTTTTCCAGTTTCTGATGCTTCTGCTTTTTCTGACGGATACTCAATACTTGTGAAAAAAGGCTCTCACCAATTTCCATATATGCACCAGCAAATGTCCACCAATGCATATATGGAATGGCTCGAACCTCTTTTCCGATTACTTTATTTACCGCAGGGATAATCAGTCCAGCGTCCTGTTCCCAGTTCATGAGTGCAGGAGATTGTGTCTCTTCTGTCTTTTCTTCTCCAAGATCAAGGAACCAGCGTGCTTTCCCACAAGCTTCCTTGTAAAGTTTAGGCGACATTGATGCAAAATCTTCAAATAAAATATCAAGACAAATCATCCACTGCTCATCTTCTTCATAATTGGGATCACCGAAATATTTCAAAATATCCAATGCCACCCGAAAATCACTACGAATAGTCCAATCTTTATTACCTACAGTCAATGACTGAGGAAGCTCCCACGCACTCATTTCACAACATGATATTTTGCAGTGGCTTTCCTGATCTTCTTCATCTTCTTTTCTATACGCTCATTCGTTACTTTTTCGATAATACTTCGAATGCCATCAAGTACGACCTCAAAGAAGAAATCACCATTCTGAACCGGGGTAAGCGGACCGCATTTGCCGAAAATACTGTCTGACACCGGGTAATTAAATAAATGGTCAAACTGCTCTCTGATCTGACTAGAAAACTTCTTTACAATCTCTTCATTCCCCTCATTTTCATTAAATGACACATTATTAAAGAATTCAACCACAGAGCCATATCTGTTTACAATATCGGTATCAGTCGGTACAAACTCGAACTCTCCTATCTTCTTGCCGTTTTCGTTTTCTACATCGACTGTAACGGCACCAGTATCAACTTTTAATGTTAATTTTTCCATTAGCTCTCCTTTTCATTACTCTTCCGGTGTAAACTTCTTTGTTCCCGGAACATAAAGACCCTTTACTCTGTTCCCTGTATAATCCACCTGATACGGAATCTGATATCCTGCCACAGAACCGCCATAGCTCTTAGGAGTTACATAACAGTCTTCCTTCCAAGCAACAAATCCAGCTGTTGCATCACCTTCCCACATATGCACTTCAAGAACTTCTGTCTTACAATGCGTGTCATCCTTATATCGGTGATCAACAATCTCCTGAAGCTTCTCAAAAAGTGGATCTCCAACAACCGCATAAAATGTATCTGCATCAATCGCTGGACTATATCCGCTATTTGTAAAGGAAACTGCTCCTGTTACATCTTCTTTTGTTTCTGTATCTGGATTCAGTTCAATATTTAACTCTTCCAAATCCTTTCCCAGACGTACCCAGTTAGGTGTTTCTTCTCCAATTGCGGTATTAAGCAGATGTGCCATATACTTTCGCTCAATTTTGCCTGTTATTTTCTCACTTGCGTGTAACTGTAAATTTAACTTAATCATTCTTTCCCTCCAATCTACAATCCAAGCAGATCTGATTCTATTTCTTTATAAGTGATCTGGCACTGCACCATGTACCTTGCCAATCCTGACTCTGTATTTACCCCAGCCAGATTCGGCATGTTCTGTAAGACTTCCATCTTTTCAATCTTGCAGTTATCTGGAAACACAGGATACCTCTTCTGGCGATCTTGTGTTTCTAACCATTCCATAAAGCTCTGAACAAAATTCATGCACTGCAGGTTCAGATCATCGCCATCTGTTGAATAATTTTTTACTATGACAATGGCAAATCCGTAAGCTTTCTTCTTATCACCATTTACATACTCGCTGATGATTTTCCCCGAGTAATTGGTGACAAGCGCAAAGCTGTCTCGTGATTCTGGGGAGAAATTAAAGCTTAGGATATCGCCAACAAGTTCCTCCACTTTAGGCTCGAAGTACGCCTTTACGGCTTCATGAATCGTCATGTTTTTCCCCTTTCCAGATACGCGGCATAACTAGTAACCAGATCCTGTTTTCTAGCAGTCATCATTGCTTTATCCCAATGCGAAGTTGCCAATGGATGAACTGTTTTCTTATGCTTCAGCGGCCGATCAGTAGGCTTTTTTGCCACACCAGGGCGAGACCAGAAAAGACCTTCTCCATTAGTAAACGCACCTTTTTTAGTAATTGGATCGACATATAACTTGCCCTCCCACTGATAATGCGCATATGGAGATAAATAATGGATTACTGCATGATCTTCTTCTTGATAAACTGCTAAATTTTGTGCCAACACCTCTGCCTGTGATGCTGGCACATATGGATCCATCAGTCGTGCTGCTTCATTTGCCAAAAACATGAGGCCATCTGATCCTCCTGTTTTCTCACTCACTAAAGTTGAAAAATCTTTTTTCCATTCAAATTCAACTTTCATGTCAGCCTCCTAACCGATAGTGCTTATTTGTTAGATGATTCGTATTATCCGAAAACGCTGTAACCTTAAAAGCACTCGGTTTGTTACGAGTTAAAAGCTGCGTTGCTGTATGTCCGTCCGCTCCGGTTATTTCTTCCTGACAAATACCCACTACCACAATATCATCCATAGACACAGTAAAATGACCTGCCGGATTTTTCAAAAATTCTGGATATGACAGATATCTGGAACCTTTTGGGATGCGAACGGTATATGTATTTGACATTGTAGCTTGTGTAGTCAAAACAGTATTAACCTGCGCCTTATAGAAGCATCCTGAAATTACAGTTCGAATCCACTTTTCTTTTCTGTCTTTCGTATCTGCCGCACGAATCCGGTTATACAACGTAATCGTGTAGACATAGTTCGGATTCATTTTAGCCCCCTGTACATCAATCCTGTGTTACAGAGGTACTGCGCGATCAGGCGCCGCACTTCCTTCATTTTGCCTGTTTCAGTCAGCGTTGAATTTGACAGATCTACCGTTCCACTCTGACCATCATTTGACCAGGATGCCAATGGACCTGCCAAACCACTTTCCTGCTGCTCGGCCTTAGCCTTATCTGCCTGATACAACACCTCTGCCACTGCACAAGTACACAGTTTGACCTCTTCTGGCGACTCCGGTAAAGACCCAATTCTTCCAAATGTATACGAATCAATCTGCATTCGGGCCTCGCGTTCCCAGTACGGAAAGCTTTCCTCTGGTACTGTTGGAGCCTTGCCCAGCAGATATTCAGAAGTATAAAACTCATAGTCTGCGTACATTGCTCGCCTCTCTTTACTTTGACTTCAGCACTGAGAACGGGCATCTCTTAGTCTTGTCCGTCTGCACGCTGTTGATCGGATTTGGAATCTCCCATCCCATTCTCATGACGGCTCGGAGTGCGACCATGTCATTCTGCATCAGGTTATATGCAATAGAACCATCTGTGTTCTGAACAACGCCTTCTGTAAATAACTTAAAGGTGATATCCTGTCGAATAGAGTAAACCAGCTTAGAAAAATCACCTGAAATCATCAGTGCCTTGCTCTTATCAAAAGAGCCATTGTTTGGGAAGTTCATAGGGCTGCCATCCAGAGAATATGTAGTGCCGCTCTGCATGTCACTTTTGAACAGCGGATCGCCGTCGGCATTCTTCAAGCCTCTCAACTTTGCTCTCATAGAAATATCAGCCATGTGGCCATTTACAAAGTAACCACTATTTTCAACCATGGCAATAGATCCCTCTTCTCCCATGATCTTATCATACAAATTGTCTTCGGCCGCCAATGTTACTACTGTCTTAGCTGTAGTTGCTGTGGACACAACATCAGCTCTCCAAGAAGTCGGCTTATCATCGCCGAACAGAATGGCGCCGTCAATCTTCTTGCCAAATGCTTCAATAATTCTTGGCTTTGTCTCAGCCCAGATATCATACTCCGCATCATCAAGAACCGCCTCTGGAATCGGAACAATAACTGCAATCTCCTCTGCAACAATGAATTTCTTATCCCATGCCATTTTTGTTGTCTTTTTCTGTCCGGAATCACCGTTCACAAAATAAGCAATTGGCAGCATATCAAGTACAGGCATCTTATACTGTCTTGATGTCATATTAGGAAGCTTACGTCCTCTCTGAAGCACTGCGGACTGTGTAACAATTCCCTGAATGATTTCGTTAGCCTCCTGCACCGGAATCAAAGACTCAGCGCCAGTACGATCAATAATGTTTGTGTCATTCTCAAAAATGTGTAAATCCATTACATATTTACTTTTCATATTTCACTTTCCTCCGTCATCTTTTTGCGGCAGCACGAATCCGGTCATTGATTGTCATATTCATATTTCCCCCGGAATTCTGGTTATCAGATCCTGTAGAAGTTGATACTCTATATGTACCAGCTCCTGTATATCTTGGATTTTCTTTTAAAAATTTCTCTGCTGCCTTTGCAAAATCAGTTTTCTCATCAACCAATTTGCTTACTTTAAACATTACATAGTCCAGATCCGCATTCTTTACACCCTTATTGATAAGCGTTTTCTCCTGCTCATACTGTTGTAACTTCTCTCGTGCTTCATCACGCTCTCTGGTAAGCAATTCTACATCAGGCTGCTGTGCCTTCTGCTTTGCCTTAAAATCTGCGATTGCCGTTGTAATCTGCTCTTCACTAAGTCCCTGTTTTCTGTAAAAGTCTGCAAGTGCTGCTCGTGTTGCTTTCTCAGCTCTACTGGTGGCAATCTCTTCTGCCTGTTCAAATGTATACCCAGCGCTGCCGCCGTTATTATTCCCACTTTTTCCCCCAGCGTTTCCAGATGCGCCTTCCGCGCCAGAAGCACCTTCATCAAAAATGTGTAAATTCATTAATTTTTTCATATTTACCTCCGTTTTGCCTCGACAGGCTCCCACAGCTTTTTCTGCCTTCATGTTTTGGGCATAAAGAAAACCGGCTATTTGCAGCCGGTTAAACAAATTCTATGCAATTGTATTTCTGGTTAATTGATGCAAGTCCCAAGAACCATGAATTGACAAGAAGTTTTCCTTTCTCGTCCAGACCATCCCACTCAATTACCGTCTTCCCTGAAGCAGTTTCTGCGCGAATCCGATTATCCGTAAGCTCTTCCAGCGAATTTATCAAATTGCAAGTCAGTGCCGAGATAGCAGAACAAACAATGTCCTGACCATTTACAGATCTACAAGCATGTCCTTGCATTTTGATTCCTGCTGGAGATACTTTCACCACTATCATCGTTTCATCCTCCATTTTTTCTAATAAGCATTAAAAATACCACCAGCCTCTCGACTGGTGGTATCAATCAATATTCATTTACATGCCCTCTACATTCCCGATCTGGTCAATGATATCCTGCAATGCTTTGCCCTCAAAGAAAGGCTCCTGCATTACTTCCTCAATGCTGTGTGCCTCCATGAAGTCCTCTCCACACCACATATCGAAATGACCAGCATCAAACGGATCTACTCCACATGCTTTTCCATTATAATCAAAAAGAACGTGTGTACACAAACTTTCAATTCGGTCTCGAAGTTTTTTTGCCGTCATAATATATCTGCATTCTCCTTTCTTTCATTTTCCGTCAGTTCTCTAGTTGGTCTTCCAATAAGTTTTCCATTCACATCATACTTATAGTCATGAGCATGTTCTCCATTTTTGCCATATGGATGCATTTTGGCATTCCCATGATTATTGTTGCTGATCTGCTTGAACTGCTTTCCCTTTTCATCGTAATAATTTCTGTCAATTCTACCTTTCTTGCCAGTCAGCTGAGTAATACTATTCGGTTTTCCTGTCAAAGTGGTCTTTTCAACTTCAATTATATCGTGTCCGGCCGCATTTTTCAATGTTGTTGGCATTGTTTTTTTTAGCTCTGCCTTAGTCGGTGTGAACTTGCCTCGTAAGCCATCCTGATACACTCGCTCCATCTGTTCTGGCAGTTCCATAGCTTTTGAAAAGTCCTTATAAGTTTGCATCTGGCCCTGATACTTGGCTTTTTTTAGCACGATGTCATTCTGATCCGCGCCACCATCCTGCATTAAACGGATATCTTGACGCGTTTTGCGCATCTGAGTTTCCATTCTTCGCTGTGCCTGAAGCGCCTCATAGGTGGTATATTGCTTCCCCAAATATTCTTTCGGGGTGTTTTCCTCTTTGATCATCTGGTCAAGTTGCTCATCTGTGTAGGTGCGGACGGATACGCCAGGAATGAACGGCTTGTAATCATGGTAACAATTCCAGCCATGAAGACCCGGCCCCGTTCCCAGTCCGCAGACATCTTTCAGCTGCTGCATCGACCAAACACGGCCTTGCCACGGTTGATGAGTCGGACGCGCTCCAACGTGGTACGAGACTTCGTAATAGTCTGTTTTAAGTTCCTCTGCCACCTGCTCGTTGATTTTTCCTTGCACCTGACGGAAACCTGTCATAATGGCTCGTCTGGCTGCCACATCCACTCGATTATGCCAACCGGAATCGTAATCAATCCACCTGAGTCCCGATGTGGTCATCGTGTTGATTGTACGCTGGAGCACTGTATTGTAGGAGAAGGCACCTGACTTGATGTCCATTATAGCAGCATCAAGCGTCTGCTGGTAGAACTTCATTGTAGGCGAATATACAATATTTTTTGTTACAGGGTCACGAATTGCAAATCCCATCGAGCCTGTAAGATTTCGGAACGTGTCCTTAGTCTGCCTTTTGGATGCCTCAATCGCTTGTAACAGCTGGATATTCTGTTCAAGAGGAATCTGTTCAAAGCCAGACACCTGATACTCTCGGTCGTGCCCGTAGTATTCACGATACACGTCATCCGAGAAGATCTTGTCTACCTCATCGTCCGTCTTTTCAAGCATTTCCTTAATCCATTTTCGGATCTGCTCTTCCGATTCACCCAACTGACGCAATCTGGAGATCTCCCAGTCAGCAGAGACAGGCAGGAAGCCATTCACCTTAATGCGCTCGATAATATCTTTCATGATACGCTTTTCCAACTCTGACATTAACTCCACAAATGGCTGCGGAATCTGCTCAAGTTCGCCCTGCGTCATTCAATCACCTCTGCTGACTGTTGAACAGCTGTTTTTGCCTGCTCTTCGGATTCACCGTAATACTTGGCACGGTACTCCCATAATGGCATAGCTCCCATACTGACATCTTGTCGATCAGACTGTCTCTCAGCTTCTTTATCCTCGATGATTGAATCATCAAAATCAATTGTTACCTCTGTCTCAAGGTTCAACTGATTTCCCAGCACGATTCCTAAACGTATAATAATCTTCACAAGCTCTTTCAGAACATCTTCAAGAATAACCTCGTGTTTTTTGATCATTCGATACATATCTGAGTTTTCTGAAATAACTTCTGTAGCAGTCTTTACGCCCGAGCAATCAAATTTATATCTTTCAGTGCCAAATCCGCACTTCAAAGAAAGATAATTCAAATCGTCATTGATTGCTTTTGAATGCTGTTCTGTTCTAAGGTCCATATTTATTTCTTTTATCAGGCCTTCTTTGTCCTTGTCGTAGTTGTCTGGAAGCTGATAGAATACCGTATCTTCTGGATCAAATGCAGGAGTGCCATCTGCATTTTTGACCATCTCAGGAGCGACAAATATTCTTTTGCGCCCTAAGTCAAACTCATTAGTATAAGAGTCATACTCAATATCCAGTTTTTTCAATACATCAATAGCATTTGCATAGATCGCAATTCCCATAGGATTGCTCTCGTCCTCATCTGCATTGTTCACGATGTTCAGCCGATCAATCACATATTGTGGATCTGGAGAGCCAGTCTCAATTCTGGCAGAAAGATAACGAAATGGACTCAGCCGTTTCCACTCCTCTTCCGTCAGCTCCTTGCCTTCCTGGCTTCCTTGCTGACATTCCAGAACATTATTTTCAATCACATATTGCATTCCCGTTTCAGTTTCTTCCAGTCTATGAAACTGCACTTGCACATACTTCTTTCTGGCTACAGTCTTATAGAAAGTGAATGCGCATTCCGTAATTTTGCCATTGCTCCAGCTGATTGGAAAAATATTCGCTGCGCTTACATAATCAATTCCGATCTTGCCGGTTCCAGGAACAATGTGTCCGTCATCTGCTGCTGTTGCATCATACAGATATGGAATATATGCAACAGTTCCGGAATATGCTTTTCTTTCCTGGTAGTCATTTCCTAACACCAGAAAGTGATTTTGTTGAAGAATTTCTTCTACAAAGTTGCCTGTAGCCTCATCTGATAAGGTAATCTGTACACGCTCGTTCAAAAGCAGGTCCGCAATATCTTCAGAAAGCTTCTTTGCCATTCCAAGGCTTTTTCTTTTCTTTCTGGAGTATGTTCCTTTTCCGGAATAAATGCGGTAAAAAGTGAAATTTCTCACTTTCCCCTTATACCAACTCTCCCACAAAGCAATCATCCTATAGAAAGATCTATCCACAGTATCAATTCCTTTTTTCTGAAAATAACTAAATATATCCATCCTCTTCGACCTCCTTTCTCGCAATATCTGCACTATATTCTCTTTTTTCTGCTTCTATTGGAAGCCATTGCTTTATATAACGCCAAGCCGTCATCACTGCGTATCTTAACGCATCACAGCCGTGATCATTTTCCTTTATCGGCACCTCCTTGCCTTTTTCAATGGACTTCTTATCATACTCATAGGTTCCAAGCTCTCTGTCTAAGTTCTCCTGCTTAGGCGAGATGCTCAAAATGTCAAATACAAATGCTTTCTGTACACGGCTAATACCAAGTGCAACATCATTGTCTGCGTCTCTGATCAGAACACCATATTCCTGAATAGATCCGGTTGCTCTTCGTATCTCCTCTTGGAGGCCCTTTGCTGATGGGTCTAAGCATATATAAAAGACTTTGATTTCATATTCTTCATGCAGCTCATTCATGAACTCCACAAGATCCTGTGCGTATTCAGAAGGGCTTCTCTGCGTTCCTGAATCGCGTCCACTGTGATAATATTCTCCCAGCCCTGGAAGCTTCTGCCGATACACATCAAGCCCAAACGCCTGATAGGTCGTTGCGTTCTGCTGTCCGTAATCGCCACCAATATACGCTCTCTCATAAGTTCGACCTTTCTCAGGCCTCTTTCTGTTTCGGTCGGAATACATGTAGTAAATCAGCTCGTCAACTCCCACCGACTCTCCAAGCCATGTCCAACGATACATCTTTGGGTCTACCGCTTTCATGGCCTCTGCGGAACTGATCAAGTCTTGTCCGAGCCAATCAACAGGGACGTCTCTGTAATCGGTATGTATGTGAATGCAGTCAGGTCTCTGCTCCATCTTCTTGCACCAGAGGTTTACAGCTGCATTTGGATTCTTCGGAGGATTATAGAGGTAGATCATCTGGAATCCTGCCTTATTTCCACGAACGAACGTCGCCTCTATATTGGCAAGTTCATCTTCACCTTCGCCATCGTCAAAGAACTCTGTTAGCTCATCCAGGATAACCAGCTTAATCGGCTTATCTTCGTCGATGATACCTTTTGTATCATCAATGCCATCTGAACCAGAGAAGTAGATTGTGGTGTTGTACTTCTTGTAAGTGATCTCCATTGGGCTTTTTGTTATATAGAACCGATTCTTCGGAATCTGCAAGCGATTGATTCCGCGGAGCATTTCTTTGTAAACGGTCTTCCGAAGCTTGTTATGATGTTTACGAAGCACCACTACAGATCCATGCCGATCTGATACAATTTGGTAGTCTGTTCGGATTGCAGCAAAGCTAGATTTCGTGCCAGCTCGGCCAGAAGTCAAAATTATATGTTTATACGTTTTATTGTTGAACACCGGAAGATACTTCGGTATTACTATCTCCGATATCCTAACTTGTTTTTTCATCCGCATCATTTATAATCTCAACTCCATCATCTTCATTTTCAACCGGCTGTGTAGATAGCCGCTCCGTCTGGGCTTTGATCTGGGCAATCCGTGCTCGCTGCTCATCAGATGCCATGCCCCAGTCTTTGTGCAGCATCTCATCATACTGCTTGATTAGGCTGCGAAGCTCGCTCTGAGCTCGAGCCTGTGCTTTCATGAACTCGTTTTGCTTGTCCCATGCCTGCTGCACGGAATACATGTCAGACGTTTCTCCAGACATTATTTTTTCTTTTGTCTTGTCGTCTCGATCTCTCACATAGGCAATCCGCTGTGCTCGAATGATGGTAGCATAGGCAATCTGGATCTGGTGCCAGAGCAGATCAAGCGGATCAGCCTGCTCAATGGCAGAAAAAATCTCCCTGGTCTCATCAGGGAGATACTTGCTGAAGAATCCATACTTCTCAGCCTTTTTATTTCCAGACGGTCCTCCGGAGCTATTTTTGTTCCCCGGTTGCCCACCTTTTTTTCTATGCGAACGTTCGCTTTTTTTATCCGAGCGTTCGCCATCCCACTTGTGAGTGCACTTCCATCTGCGTACAGTGCCCTCCGGCAGATTTAGTTGACTTGCAATCTCAACCAATTTCTGCCCTTGCAGGTACATTTCTTTTGCCTGCTCTATTCTTTTGTCCGGCGCTCTGGCCATGCCCCTCACCACCTTCATTCGTCGGTTTTGGAAAAACGAAAAGCAGCCCCGAAGGACTGCCTCTGAACTAGTCTATTTTTAATATTCTAAGGGCATCAGCAGATTTGCCATCATGCTTGCATTTACTGATTCAATTACCATACAAAATGATAAAAAGAATTTTTTAATCATAGGCATCACCCTTTCTGAATTATTAAGGCTCAAGTCGCAAAATGCTACTATTATGCTTATTGCAAACAAAGCGATTACAATTCTTTCTGATCCCAAAGCTGTTGCTCCCCTTAAAATACTTAGCACCAGTTATATTTTATTTATTCAAAATACTTTTGTCAACTGTTATTTTTAAAGCCGCCAGCTTTCGCCAACGGCCACCTTAGGGAATTTGAATGGAATTCACTTCTTCCATTTTTGATTATATCATGACTTTTGTTGCATTTGTTGCAACTTGATGTAATCGTTGATTTTTCTGCTAACTGTAGCTTTATCCATGTACATCTTTCTTCCTACTTTTTCTTGTGTCAAGCCTTCAAGAAAATACATCTGGAAAATCCGCCGTATCCTACTATCTCGGATCGCAAATATCCATTCCTCAATCTGATCCTGTTCCAACTCAAGCTTTGCAATCTGATTCTCATATCGAGTGCGACGCTTGGCTTCAAGCTCATAATCATAACCTACTATTGCCTGCGCTCTTGGATAGCCTGTTTGATAATCAAAGACCACATCGTTCCCAATCAAACTGTCTCCCTCACCCAAATGCTGCAGCTTATATCTTAACTCTTTAATTTCAGCCTTATTGCTCTGATACTGCTCCAGCCGCTCTCTCGTCATTTCTTCTTCCATCGGCACCACCTCCTTTCGAATCTACACGCGAAGCTTATGTATGCTTCGTAAATTGATCCATAATGTGATCCACTACCTCGTCTGGCATTCGCTTTGGTGGTTGTGCATTGTATAGCTCAATCATTGCCTGCACCTCTTCCGGACTTAGCCCGCTCTCTTCATAAGCCTTGAGTTTCCATAGTGCTTTACAGAGGATTGCACTTATCTCTTCGGTGATTTTCTCTCCTGCCATTATGGGAAACCAGTTCAGATCTTTTAGCCACCAATTGCCTCTGTTATCGCTTTCAGTTAATCTTTCCACGTTTTTCCTCCTCTCGCTCTTCTTTTTTCTTGATCCATTTCCACATCAGCCATGCAAAATACGGAGCCAGGAACCATCCTGCAAACACTGCTGCCAAGAACAAGGACATTGTTCTATCATCCCATTCTCCTTTCCATTTTGGAAGAACTTCTCCAAACGCATTCTGCGTAGACATTATTATGTAGATCGCAATGGATGCGATCTCGGATAGTAGCATTATCAGTAAGACCATCCCTTGCATTCCTCCCTCTGCTTTTTGTGTGCTCGGGTATAAAATGAAGTGTAATCCATTGCACATTCTCTTGCTGCCTCTGTGATTGTGATCTCTCCAGATCTCCACTTCTCATAAACCTTTTGGAAGTCATCTGGCGATGTTCGATGTTTTCTAATGAATTTGAACTTTTCTCGGACTTCTCCTCGTTTTACCAACTCTCGCTTTGCAGCTTCTTGGAAACTTGTTTGGGGCATTCCACACGCACGCGCCGCCTCTGCGTTTGAAAGCTCTCCATTTTTCCAGCCTGTGTAAGCTTTCTCGAATCCTTCCGGCAGTGGCTTTCTCTGAGGTCCTCTTTTAACTTTTGCCTTAGCCTCTGCCTGCCTAGCGATCTTTCTTCCTGCTTCGTCATTCCAGTGCATCCAGTTCTTGTACATGGGCCTGCTGATGTACTTTGTGCTGGAGATACCGCGATTCATGTCGTGCGCTCTTTCCCCTGCTAAGACTGCGGCCTCTTCTTTTGTAGAAAATACTGAGCGGCCATAATCACTTACTTTCCAGTAAAATTCACTGTTGGCATTATCTCCTACCTCACGTCTTTCTGAGACTGACATACAGCCTTGATCTGCATTCTCCCAGTGATATGGAGCCTTTACCACAGACTCTACCACTTCTATTCCGTAATTTCTGAATCCTTCAAGACCTTTTGCTTTCAGTGTTGCACTGCTTACCACATACTCACACACATGCCAGACATGATCCCCTATCTTTGGCACCCATTTTTGTTCACTCATTTGTTTCTCCTCCACCATCTATTCTTGCTCTTAGATCTTTGCTTGATACTCTTTAAGAATCCGGCATATGTACAATAAATCCCTTCGCGCTTGACCTCTTCTAGTCGCTGGTTGGTGTACTCAGCTGTCTCATGGATCAGTTGCTGGATCTTGTCTTCCTCGTTTGGATTATATCCATGCGTCTTCTGATATAGTTTCTTTTGCTGTCGATTGGTCATTCTTGTTCCTTTCTTCTTTTCGCTTCCTCTGCATCATACTGCGCCTTGCTTTTATAAAATTTGCATTCCTCTGTTTTGCAGTACAATCTTTTCATCACATCACAATAGCCTTGTGAACGTAGCTCACTATGTTCAACGAATCCGAAACAATCTTTCTTTACCATGTCAACCTCCTTAAATCAAAAATATTGTTATTTTGTGAATCTTCGTTGCCTCTGCCACCTGCTGCCACAGATCTGCATTGGCGACTGGTTTTCCGTTTGCTCTTTTCCAATCTGCCTTTTCCCAGGCTGATAAATACTGGAAACCTGTTTTGATATAGCCGCTGCCCTTGATCGTGATCTCTGATGGCTTAATCATATGCTTTAGACCTTCTAAAACTGCTAGAAGTTCCAAGCGCTGCCGTGAATCCTTTGAATCACCAATCCCTTTTACCTCTAGCAGACGTTCTTTCCCTTTAACCACGCAACGGAGGGTGGCCATATAGGCCTTGCCCTCTAGTCTTGTGCTGATCTGCACCGGTATCATATTGTATCCTCACTGAGATAATTGCGGCCGAACACCTTTCTAAAGTACTCTCTTGTTCCCCAGTGAGCTTCGAAAGCCCTCTGCGCATCCTCATGGAGAATCTTTCGGTTTTCTGTGCCATTCATGCTATCATGCACTGCATTCGGTCCTGTTCGATGGCAGGAGAGACACAGATACACTTTCAAGCCATACTTTTCAGAAAGCCGGCGATTCGGTCCCCCAAAGCAATGGTGTTCTTCTGTCTGACCGAGTGCTCCGCACAGATAGCATTCGCCTTTTTGCGTCATCATCCTAGTCTTCGCCATGGTAATTCCTCTTTCTCTAAGTTTTTCAGCGCGCTACTCCACTCTTGAAGTGGAATTGTTTTCTCCACGGCTAATGTCATGTAGTTCGACATCCAGTAGACCAATCGCCCATCTGTCTGAATCACTTCTGGCAAATCATCACCCACCTTGTAATTTAACTTAGGATCATGGGTGGCTTCCACAATGAAATTATCACACAGGTACAATTTCGATCTATCAAATACCGCCTGTAAAACCTTGTTCTCCTCAATCGTAAACAAGGTTTCATGCAAAACTTCTAGCTCTTCTTCAGGTCGAAGTTTTTCAATCAGATTGGGCACCTCTGCATCCTGCACGATTTGATCTTTCTCAATTCTTACTCCCGTTCCTTCCTTCGGAAATTCATCAACAATCTCAATGATCATTCCTTTATCACGCGCCGTGAGGATCATCGGGTCAATTTCCGCTGCCCAATGTGTTCCAGATATCTTTAAACAACCATCCAGCATCCACACATGCAGGCATTTTTCTTTTGCAGCTTCTTTCATGAGCTTTTTCAAAGCATTTGTTTTGATTAACATATGTATACCTCCTTAGTTAAACGGCAGTCCGTCGTCTTCTACTCCATCTGGGATGTTCATGAAGCCAGTAGCGTATGTGCCCTGATTATCGGGTTGAGGTGCCGCAGCTCTTGACTGGGATGCAGCTGGCTTGTAGTTGCCAGCATTCGCACTGGCTGCCTTACTCTCTGCAAACTCCTGATCCTCAACAACCACGTCTGTTGTATAAACTCTCTGGCCATCCTTGTTGGTGTAGCTTCCAGTCTGAAGACGACCTGTGACAACGATCTTAGTTCCCTGATGAAAATACTTCTCTGCGAACTCGCCTGAGCGATCAAATGCTACACACTGAATAAAGTCAGCTGTCTGCTCTCCTGCACCTGCATTCCCGCGTCCTCTGCGATCTACTGCTAAGGTATATCTTGCGATTGCCATCTGGCGCTCGCCCTGTGTGTAGCGGACTTCCGGATTTCTGGTAAGTCTGCCCATTAAAATTACTTTATTCATTGATGCCTCCTATTGTCATCTGCCCCGGAATCTCTTTATCCTCTTGAGCCTTTCGGATCACGTTTGCAATTGTTTTTGCCTGGATCATATGGCCATCCCATGCATCCCAGCGTCCTTCCTCTGCTGCTTTGAGTGCTTTTTCATAGCAAGTTCTTAAATCGTTCAACCACTCTTGCGCTGGCGCAATTTCCTCTGGTTCGTTTGTTCCACTCTCTAATTTTGGTTCGAGTGCCAACTGCTCTGAAATGCCTGATTCTTCTAGCTTTTCAGAAGATTTCATACCACTTTTTTCTGATGGCTGAATTTTGGAATGTTCCTCTGCCTTTTCGGTTTTCGGTTTTTCCGGCTGTCGTTCGCGTTTTTCCTGCTTTTGGCTTACTTTCTCCAGTCTCTGCTCCATTTTTTCTGGTTTCGCTTTTGATTTCACTACCTCCACTCTTTTTGCTTTTTCTGGTTCTTTTCTTGGAAATGGCTGACCATACAAAGCTTCCCATGCTTTTTCTGGAAGCATCGAGATTGGGCATAACGCTCTAAGTTCTAAAGCGAATTTTTCCCAAGTATATGTTAGGGTTTCATCTGTTCTTAGGTTTACAAGAGTGATCGGATCTTGTCCATCAAAAGAAAGCATCAACTTTCCTTTCCCTGGTACGCGGACAATCTTTACTCCTTGTCCAGTCGGAGCAAACACTTCAAGAAGTCCATCCGATTCTGGTTGATTCACTTGTATATGTGCAACTGGATACCGCTCTGGTATTTCTTGAAAATACAAGAACAGTACTTCCTGTAAGATAGTTCTTTCCTCTGGCAGAGGTTGCTCTAAGGCCACCTCGATATCTGTAATTTTTTCTTCTTCTGCTATTTCTGCTTTGATTTCTCTAATTTCTTCTCGCGTTGTTCCAGAAGGAATTGCTGCTATCACTTCATCAGACATTGTAAGCATCTCTGCCAGCTTGGTCATTCCGATTCCTCGGTGCTTTTCAACCAGATTCTCGGAATAACCTCCTTCTGAGAATCGATCATTGATAGCCATGTATCTCGATACTAAATCTCTTGATAAGCCATATCTTGTTTTGGCATACTCATTTACATCCTTATATCCAGATCGTGCGAGAATATTTGTATCCCTCGCCACTTTTAGAAGATACCCAATTCTGACGAAGCTCTGCGCCGTCTGGTGAATCTCTCTGTCCATTCGGTCTTGGAAAATTTCAAAATTTCCCGAAAAATCCTTGTTTAAATTCATATTACCTCCAATAAATCCCCTGATAAAAGATTGTATAATTGATTGTCCCTTGTGTTTTCGGATTCTTTCAATTGATCCATCTCTGCGATTCTTTTTAATCTGCTTTCTTCCTGCAGGATTCTTTGTTCTTCATCCATACGATCTTTTAAATTTTTTTGCCACTCTTTGATATATGTGTTCACTTTTTGTAAATCTGGTTGTCGATTGTATTCAGATCGTTTCTGACGTACTGTTCCTCCTGGCTCTACTTCTAACGTATACCACGCTCGCTGTGGAAGTGTTTTCTTTCTCAGAAACATGATATAAGTCTCATGTGCCTCAATACGTTCATAGTATCTTTCTGATGCGCCGGCGCAATGATGCAGTTCTTTCGAATCTGCCATTATCTGCTTAATTGTTGTCGGAACCATAATAATAAAATCATTTCCTTCATACTCATATATCGCCTTGATCCTTTTCAGAATTCCCTCTGCTTTCGGGAACTTCGTTTTCATAGCCTCTGCCTGCTCATCCTCTTCTACAGAATTGATCTCTTCCACAAGGCTATCGTGACGTTTCAACAGCTCTTTCGGCCTAAATATGATTTCATCATATACGTCTAGACCTAATCGTTCAGCCATTGATAAATAATCCTTCCATTGATCGATAATATAAGAGGCATTCTTTTTGTACTGCTTCATCTGACGTTCAATGAAATGGGCTGATTTTGCATCCGTCATTCGGTCCCTGATGAAGTTCAGATCAGAAGGGTATATCTTATTCTCATCCATAAACCTTATGGTTTCTTCCGGTATTTTGTATTGAAATACCGCGTTTGCCTCCTCCAGTTTCAACCACTTTAAGTAACACTGGCTTCCATTGGCAGCTTTCAATCTATGAATTCTTTGCATGCTAATCTTTAGAACATCCTCTGCCGTCTTTCCCTGCAACCATAAGTCGGTATAACACCCATATATGGATAGTCGATTCTCCGTTTCCTCCTTAAGCAATCGTTCAAGGCCCATTTTTGCGATGTATTCATATGCTCCAGCGACCGGATAATTCGCCATTAAATTGTTATATTGCAATTTCCATCCCTTTGCTGCCATAAATGGAATCCCTAACTTATCATACCTTGTTCCCTTGAGTGCTTCATTCACTCCATCAGAAAAACAATACGCTGATCCCCATCGGAAATTTCTTGGATTCGTATCCCACCATTGCTGATCCTCGTCTGTCCTATAGTCCTGCCCATAAAAAATGCTTAAAGGTCTTTCTCCAGTTTTCCCCATAAGCATTCTGATTGATTCAACCCTCGACATGTATACGCCATCCTTTGTATATCTGGCCACCACATCAAAGTATCGTGCTACGCATTGATCCCCACAATCTTGCAACAAAAGAAACTTCTCTTTTTGAATTACTTCTTTTCGTCTTGTTCCAATAATGGTTTTTCCTCCCACACATATGGTTTTCTTACCTGCTTTGATTTTCCCAGACTCAATTCGGTTGCAAGCCGTACAATAATACAAATCCTTCCCTTCAAACTTAAGTCCATAGTCCTGGAAATATCCTTCTATCCACAGAAGAAATTTTTCCGGCAGTTGCGGGATTTTTTCCATTCGAGCTTTTATTCTTGCATATTTTCTTTCATGTGCACGTTTGAGCTTAGCATTGTTATATTGGAATTCCATCATTTCGATTCCTCTTATTGCTCTTTTCTCATCCCACTTACAAAAATCAGCAATGATTTTACTGTCCCTTTCTTGATCTGGACGAGGACCCCATCCATACCATCCTTCTGTGGCATACTCAATACCACAGACCTTCCATTTCTCCGAGAAGAATTCATGTCTCCCTTCTGGGTCAATTACATATCGCCCTTTTTTTACCGTGTCATAGAAACAATCCAAGAGTAACAAACCTTTGTAGACCTTTGCTGTTACACTCCACTTCGTTTTTCTTGCCTTGGGAAGTTTCACAGTGAGCAGTTCCTGCTTGGGCCATCTCATATCCGAATCACCTTCCCTTCGCTGATTGTGTACATGCCCTCTGCCTCTTTTCGATCAATCGTAGTCCATCTGGCTTCCACAATTTTTCCCTCAGCGTTTTCCTGTAGCAATACCAGAATACTTCCTTCTTTTCCTTCAGCAACTGGACTATATCCTTTCACAATCACTGCACATCCGCTTTCTGCTGTCCCTATGTCTATCTTTACATTCACCTTTCCGATTCGATTAAAATAACGTGTCGGATGGACAACATAATACTTTGCCGCTGCTAGCACAAACTCACAAAAACCCAGACGTTTCACAAGATTCAGTTCAGTGCAAGAAATTTTACTATCTGTTCCGTCTTCGTCCAGATCTCCTCCTGCCTCAACTTGCCAATACTCTGATGTGTCCCAGTTTGGATAATAAGTGAGGCAATCCAGAGGATTTTCTGCACAGTGGAATCCATTGGCTACACAGTTTGCTTTATCGGTTACATTCATACCGACCTTAAACTGATATCCTCTGCAGGTCAGACCTTTTTGAAATCCCTTGTAAGCAATCATACTGACCATACCTCCGTTCCATCATAGACGTATTTTTCAAATTCTGTCTTGTCCATTGATAGATAGGATCGAATCAGTTTCTTTACCTGCATGTCCGTCTCAAATCCTGCTGCTGCCACTGGCTTATGCTCTCTCTCATAAAGCCTTCGTGCCTTTTTCCCGGCAACTGCCAGTGTAATGTCATGGATTTCCTGCAATCTCTTTCCCTTCTTCATGATCTTAATCTGGATCTCTTCATCAGTTGCTACCATAGTTTCTACCATGGCAATATATCTTGTTGGTCCCTGCTCCTTCTGCAAGGCAACTCGACCCATAGCTGCCGTTCTCTTTGTCGCGAGCTTGTCTATTATCCCATCTACGTAATCCTGCGCATCGTCTGGATCTAGTCCATTCTCCTGCGCAAGTGCCATCAAGCTCTCCAAATCGCCTTCATTTCGGAAGCCCTCTGCTGCTGCATTCAGTTCCTCTACCGAATTGAACTCTCCGAACTTATCAAACATGGCTTACCTCCTCTGCATAAAAGTCTCTTACTATCTCTTCTACTGACTTAAGAGAAAGATCTGGAATCGCCAGCTTGCCCCATGGTGTGATATCTTCTGGCATTCTCGCTGGAGCTTGTACAAGTGCTTCCATCAGCTGACCTAAGCAATCCACAGCTGACTTGTCTGAGCGCAGCACTGATCTTTGCAAGTTGTCATCGCTTCTCACCACATATCTGAGCATATCGACAATGCCGCAGATCATGACCGACTCTCTTGCATCAATCTCCTTTAGTTCTACGTAGATTCTTCCTGTTGCAGCTTCTTCCAGTGTTGCTAGCACAGCTGTTATACCTTCCATATAGCAATGTGCATCTGCGAGCATAATTCCATTTTCAATGCACAGCTCTTTCAGCCCCTCTTTATCGCCAAAATACTTTAATTTCTCTGCTTTCGCATTCAGTTCTTCCACTGTTCTCATTTTCCCAAATCTATCGAACATCTTGTTCTCCTTCCCTGAAGCAGGATCCATGCGCCGTGATACAGTGTCTTTGTATTTGATTCCTCGATGCCATAAAAGGCATTGAAGCGGCCAATCAGGTGCACGATCTCCTGTTGTTCTTTATTTAATTTTGATTCAAAACGTTCCCATGTGCTTTTTCGCACAATTTCTTTCAGTTCTTCCCAGCTGTCCAGCCACGGCATTCCATTCGCAGCTTTATCCAGCTCATGCTCAATGGTCTCCATTTGCCGCTCCTTCCTCTGTACTCCATATACACCACATAGGGGAATTTTTCACGGACAACCGCTGTTACCTCCAGCATTTCCGACTCTCCGATATCAAGATCGACTTTCATTTTGTCACCGATCTGTGTCTGCTCCTGCATCTTTTCTGCGCCTTCTTTCAGGTGGCTTCTTTTTCTTGTTGTCTCCTGATAAAACTTTGTCTCCATCTGTGTCCTCCACACTGTCTGTTTTTATTAGCTTGTAATACTGATATAGATATCCGCTCACCTCAGATACTCCTGATACCAACGTTTCTTCCACGATTTTGTAACCCTTTGGCGGTTTTGGTACCTGCCGGAATGATTTTGCCTTGATCTTTTTTCTTTCTGGTTCAGGATTGAGCAAATTACGGCTGCAGGTGTACCTCTGCTTTCTCGTACTCTCCGGTTCCCGGAATGTCTTCTCAGTCTCCTTGATCAGATACTCGGCAAGTGCTTCATAGTCTCCTGACTCGTCTAACAGCTTCATGTCCGGGCGTCCATGCGGCCAGTGCTTTTTGAGCAGCTTTGGAGTTTCCGCGATTCCATTTATGACGATGTGGTGATGGATACGCTTTCCCTGCCATTCTGTCACCACTATGTATTTCAGCTCACTTCCAAGCTTGCGGTAATCCTCTCTCATCCCTCGGATGAACTTATCCAGCCGTCTCTTTGCCTCTTCCTGATTTGGTGCATCCCCTTTATAGGTCAGCGTAACAAAGTAATCATCCTCTCCGAAGTTTGCCTCCAGCTTTCTGGCTAACAGCCTCTTTGCCTGAAGATCATTCTCCTTCTTCTTTTGTTCAGGAGTCGGAGCTTTCCTCTCTGATCGCTTTTCCCCTTTGGCATACACCCTCCGTTGGTACTTCTCCACCCATACCGTTTTCCTGCAACGGTATATCTTTTGATAGTACATATATTTCTCCCTAAAGTTAGTGCCCTAATCAAGTCTCAACGGGAGGAAAAACCTCCCGTTTTTGCTTGCCTTTTCCAGCAGCTTCTGTTATACTTATATTATACTTTTACTTGTGCCGCTGACTGGGTTTCCCGACCCACAGCGGCTTTTTCAATGTACTGCTTATTCCATCGCCTCGGCCGACAATATGTAACTCCTCATCGGTCTCTGACAATACCAACCAGTCCGACCAGATCAGTCCGGCAGCCATGATAACTGCCTTCTGATCACGTGTCGGCTTTGTTGCTTTGCTTTTTCCCATTTGTGCGCCCCTTTCATTAGATCAGCGCAATGATCCATCCAAATACTACGCAGGCAACCGACCATGCAATTCTGTTAACCATATTTACGATTGGCTGCACCTCTTCCTCTGCTCTGCGATCCTCTTCTTCTGCCAAGCGACGGATGCGCTTGAGATTTCGGCTTGGATTATTCACGAAGCTTGGCACCTGCAGTTTCTTTTCCTCGGCCAAGATCACTGGCTCTCCATTCAGAATCTTTACTATCTCTACCATCTTTCTTCCTTTCCTTGAAGATACCTTAATAGCCTGCGAGGGCATTGACACACACACACTACCAAGGTATCTTTTCCTTGTCCTCTTGCCGTACCTGCAATACGGCAAAAATTGCCATCAGTTCACTTCTGCGAAATTTGCCAGGATCCATCCACCGATCGTTAAACGTGCCCAGCGGCATATTGATACGAGCTGCAAGCTGCATCTGTGTCATCTCTCTGCTTATCAGATACATCTTAATCACAAGCTTGAGCTGCTTGTTGGCTTTCTCCTCTTCCGTCTTCTTGGCTCTCACGGAGCTTTCACCTCCTGACTTTCTTTTTTGTCTACAGGTCGGCCGACCATTCCCCTCTGCCGGAATCGAACCGGCAGTACACCATAGGGGTAAATTTAATTTCTTCTAAAATAAATTACTTTCTTATCACATTTTTTCTAAATTTTTCTTTCCCTTGAAATATTTACGTCGCTATGATAGAATGCATTTAATATTTCAAAGGAGAAATGTATGTTAGGACTAATTGCTGATATTACTGGTATACTAAGTTTCATTATGTCTATTGCTATATTTTTCGTATCACATAGTCTTTTACGCGATATGGCAAAACGTCAACAGGATTATAATTCCAAACGAATTGACATTCAGTCTGATTTGATTGCACTCAGAGATAACATATGGAAAGATCATTTAGACAACCTAGAAATTCGAAGCCGTCTACGCCAAGCTCTCTATTCGTATCGTAATCAATACTGGTTAATTGCATTTCCGTTTCGCCTGTATCACATACAATGTAGCCTGCATTATATAAAAGGTCCTATAAAGCCTAAGAACAAAGAACGGCTTTGTAATCATATAGATTACTTAATAGGCAACATGGATAAGGAGGAAATAATTAAAAATGGATAACAACTTGCTTCTTGAGAAACTAATAAAAATGACAAAAGATAATTCTCTTTGTTGGGTACGATATTGTCAATCTCAAATTGAATTAAAACCTCTTCCTCCATCTCCATTGGATGATGGGCCGTTCAATATAGCAAATTCGTTTGCTCTGCTTAGTAAGGGAATAGATACCGAAAACAGTTATGTTTGCCACTATAATCAGGGTTATTTCTTTTTGCTACTGTATGACACTCTTTTACAGAATTCCCTTACATTACGTGTCCAAACTGATAGTGCCGAATATTCCCGAATATATCTATCTACGTCAGATACTGATGATGTTAATGTTGTAGCCCAGCTAAAACGCTTATACAACTTAATTTCTTCTCATGAATCAACTCAAGACGTAGACAATTTCATAAATTCGTTTATTAATGGCGAATAAATTCATTTACAAAGGCATCTACTTTTTTTTGGCTATCAATTTCCTTAGACAGTTCTTCTGGCTGTCTAAGGATTTTTTCTGCCATTTGCATTACTTGCTCATTCATTTCATGTTTTAGGTTTTGGACTTCTTTTCTGCATTCAGTAATTTCCTGTTCTAAAAGCATGATACGTTTTCTTGATAACCACATTACTGTTTTTCTATGCTCCTTTCTGCTCAGTTCCACCTATCGGTCAACTTCGCTTGATTTCTTATTTACCTCATCATTCAGAAACATTTCCTCCATGCTCATTTGAGGATTGACAATTCTTCTCACAGTCAAAGCTTCTTTCCATGTGAAATCAGTTTCTCCTTTTATCTTGTTGCGAAGTGTCTTCTCAGATACCCCGATCCGCCCTGCCAAAGAAACAATAGATATGTTGGCCTTTATCATCTCTAATCTTAGGTTTGGATACATTTGTTTTCACCTCTCTTTCAACCGTTAACGGTTATCGCAGTTTTAATATACATCCGTTAACGGTTATTGTCAATAGTTTTTTACCGTTAACGGAAAAATTTTATTGACTTTCTTTTTATCACGCGGTAAAATATCAGCATCAACGGGAGGTATATTATGGGATTAGAAAAAATTGCTGAATACAAAAAGAAAATGGGACTTACTACCGACGAGTTATCTCAAAAATCTGGAGTTCCTATTGGCACATTAAACAAAATTTTAAGTGGTGCCACAAAAGACCCAAAACTTGAAACTCTAAAATCTATAGCGAAAGTTCTTGGCTTATCTTTGAATGATTTCGATGACCTTACCGAAATCGACGCTGGCACCATTGCCGCTCACAAGGATGATGAATTATGGACTGATGAAGAATTACAAAAGATCGAAGAGTATAAAAAGCTCTTACTGGCTGCAAGAAGTTCCTACAAAAAGGGAGATGATTGATTGACTTACGAAGAACTAATGAAATCAGATGATGTTTCCATCTCTGAAATTGATATGAGCGCTGTTCCTTCTCTTAAAGGGCTTTACTATGCAGGCTCTATCGGAATTGATAAAAATCTTAAAACTACAAAAGAAAAAGCCTGCGTCCTTGCCGAAGAGCTTGGACACTACCACACCAGCTCTGGTGATATACTCGATCAAAGCAATGTGGCAAACCGCAAGCAGGAACTTCGGGCGCGTATGTGGGGATATAATAAAATGATCGGCTTGACTGGGCTGATTTCAGCAGTGAAAGCCAATTGTAGAAATGTCTACGAAATTGCCGAATATTTGGATGTCACAGAAGACTATTTAAAAGAGGCACTTGCTGCATATCGGAGCAAATACGGACTTAGCAAAGCTGTTGATAATTATTGGATTACATTTGAACCGAATCTTCAAATTTATGAAATATTTCCGCTAGATCAGTAATATTCAACTTGTAATAAGAAAGGGGGTTATTCTGTGGGATTATTTAGTAATAGACATTCTGACCAAGAAATTGAAAACTTATCTATTAAAAGGCTTATTCCAAAATGCCAAGAATGGAAAATCGATACTTTGATGTTTAGCACTTATAGAAATTGTTCTTTCTGTAAGAAATATAATTTTCAAATCTTTTCATTGTACGGGTGGAACAAGCAGTATCCTAAAGTGCCTGCTATTTTGAAAAAGAGAAAATGCCCTCAGTGTGAACATATTATTGGAGCCTGTTTCTATTTTCCTGGTATTAGCTCACTGCCAAAATGAATCTATAAAATTTTGTAAACAGATAAAGAAGGGATTGAAATGTCAGAGTTAGATATTTTAGAATTGCGCAAGCTATGTACACCACAGAACATTCGCATTACTCTCCATGCGGCAAAGCGCCTGGAACAGCGTGGTATATTTTTGTCTGATGTCATAGCCTGTATTATGAATGGTGAAATCATCGAACAATATCCAGACGATTATCCATATCCAAGCTGTTTGATTTTAGGATCAAATCTTGGAAATAAATTTTTACATGTAGTTATCGGACATCACGAAACAGAACTGTTTCTCATCACAGCATATTTTCCAAGCTGTGATAAATGGAAAAATGATTTTAAAACTAGAAAGGAGAATTGATTATGACTTGTTTTTATTGTAAAGGTAATACCGAAGTTTCTACCACTACCTACATGACCGACTATAATGGCTGCTATATTATTATCAAGAATGTGCCGTGTGAAAAATGCACGCAATGTGGTGAAGAATACTTAACCGGTGAAACATTGCAAAATATCGAAAACATTATCAAGCAGATCAAGGGAATGCTAACCGAAATCGCAGTTGTTGATTATCAGAAGACTGCTTGATCACAACAAAATAAAAATTGCCCCGATGCTACCAACACCGAGGCAAATCTACACGGATAATGATACCCATGTCAATGAAGCGAGACTATTATATCATCATCCGCGGGCAGGTGTCAATTGAACGCCTGTTTTTCTTATACTTTTTAAGGAGGATGATACACCATGGCAACTGCAAAAAAACTGCCATCCGGAGCTTATCGAGTCCGGATATTTGACCACTATGAAACAAATACTGATGGTGAAAGGAAAGCAATCTACCAATCTTTCACTGCCCCAACAAAGCGTGAAGCAGAACGAGCAGCTGCGATCTGGGCGGCGAATAAGACCACCCAGCGGCCAGAAAACATCACAGTAAAAGCTGCGATCGACAAGTACATCACAGCAAAAGAAACCGTTCTGTCTCCGAGCACCATTGATGGATACCGGAAGATGCAGCGCAATGACTACAAAGACATTGAAACTTACAATCTCAGGCAGTTAGACTCTACGATCCTACAAGTATGGATTAGCAATCTTTCTACCAGAAAGGCATCAAAAAGTGTTCGCAACATTTATGCACTGCTCACTGCTACACTGGATATGTTTGCTCCAGATCTGAATATAAAGGTCTCTCTTCCAGCGCCGATCAAACCTGATCTGTACTGCCCGGATGATGCAGATGTGAAAAAGCTGCTTGCTCACATTACAGGAAAGGAACTTGAAATCGCCGTCCTATTGGCAGCCTTCGGTCCGATGCGCCGAGGTGAGATCTGTGCACTTGAGTCATCTGACATCAACGGGAATGTTGTAACAGTCTGCAAAGATATGGTTCAAGGTCCTGATCGCAACTGGGTGATCAAACAGCCAAAAACCTATTCAAGTTATCGCCAAATCGAATACCCTGATTTTGTAATTGACAAGATCAAAGGAATTGATGGGCGAATTATCCAGGCAACACCATCACAGATCTCTGATCGCTTTGCAAGAGCAATTCGCTTTTCTGGTTCGCCCCACTTTCGCTTTCACGATCTGCGACACTATTCTGCATCTATTATGCACGCAATGGGCGTCCCAGATCAATATATAATGTCACGAGGCGGCTGGCGAACAGATACCGTATTGAAAGCAGTATATCGCAATACCATCAGCTCTGAGCAAAAAAAACAAGATCAACTTATTAACAAACACTTTAAAAGCATGTACGAACATGTATGACACGAAATATGACACATGACTTTAAAAATCCAGTAAATATGCGGATTCAAAGCATTTTCTTAACGGGTTCAAATCCCACTCGCTCCGCTTTTTGTTAATATCTGCATAATTACTGGAATGTTCGAGAAGTTCAAGAATCCGCTTAATATAACGGTTCTTGAGCTTTTTTATTATATTCTATTTTTTCATTTTAGTCATCTATATGACACGAAATATGACACGACATGACACAGATTTAGATGAATATAAAAATACCCCCGGTGCTTGCAGCACCAGGGGCACGTAAAAACATCTTTGTCAGAATTAATCCTGCTCTTCTTCTACATTTTCAACACCGCTAAGGCAAAGTCTCTCGCCATCCTGACCGTCTATTGAAACATTATGAAGTATCAGATTTTTAACATTTCCAATCACAAGTCCAAGTCTGCTTGCCGGCTCGCATCCCATCATCATGGCTGCAACGCCTGTCTGTGCCTCTTTTGCATATGTGATAGAAACATTATCAAATGCAAGACGCTCTATCTTCTGCTCTGGAAGACCATAGATGTACGCACCACAATAATGTGCATTGTGGCATACAATATTGCGAAACTCAATAGATTCAATCTTTGGTGTGCGTTCATCAACTGGAAGCGCCTCTTTTGTTCCAACATACTCTGTACGGCCATCTGGGTCGCAGAAATAAAAGCTGTTTACTACAAATGGTGCCTTTACACCTTCTAACTCAAGATCTTCAAATACAATGCCTTTTAATACAGAATCTTTTCCGCGTCCGCGTCTTGTTTTTACACGAAGACCTCTGTCTGTGTTTGAGAAACGACACTTTGAAACATGAATATCATCAACACCTGCCGCAATCTCACTTCCTACCGTGACTGCGCCATGACCATCCTGCATCCAGGACTGACGAATATGGATATGCTTTGACGGAACCTTAAATTTCTTGCCCATATAAATCTTTCCTGATTTAATTGCAATACAATCATCACCTACAGAGAAATGAACGCCTGCAATCTCAACATTTGTACAGGACTCTGGATCACAGCCATCTGTATTATGAGAATTTGCCGGTCCCTTTACTTCCATATCTAAGAAGCGAATCTGATTTGAAAAATATGGATGCAGATTCCATGCCGGTGAATTTTGTACTGTAACACCTACAACAGTAATATTTTCACAATGATTTAGAAAAATCATTCTTGGTCTCCAGGCACGAATCTTGTCCTTTGGACGGCTCCACCAATTCTCAAAATCAGCGCGGCCATCAAGAACACCCTTACCGCAGATAGTAACATTTTTTACATGGATTCCTGTAATCATTGATGCAAAGCTGTCAATAGGATTTCCCTCCCAGCTTCCAAGATTATAGTATCCATCCTCGTTGTCATACTCAATCTGTCCTGGAAGAATCGGTGTACGCGCACGGTCATAAATACCTGCTAACACTGCATTTTCCTGCAGCTCCAGAATCATATCACTCTTTAAAAACAGCGCTGTTACAATATAAGTGCCCTTTGAAATCAAAACTCTTGCATTCTTAGGGCAACAAAGAATAGCTGCCTGAATTGCGCTTGTGTCGTCATGAGCACCATCACCAAATGCGCCAAAATCTCTGACGTTTAATGTGATTGGTTCCGGCTCGGTATGAAATGTAACTGTTTCAGAGGCTTCATTTGCACGCACCAGCATAATCTCATAATCAGTATCTGGAAGCAGCCCATCGATTGTCTGAATCATTCTGTGGAAAACACCCTTTAAGCGACCATTTACCCAAATTTCGTAGCTCGCAGTTTCGTAAATTGCATCCTCATCTAACTCAATTGTCACATGTCGGGATGAGCAAAATAATATATGAAAATTCATGATATACTCCTTTAAATGTAATTACAGTTTCGTTATGCCTCTAATTTCTGCTTTGCCATCTCCATCAGCACCATTGCAGCCTCAAGCTGATCATTATTGCGCTCATGACGGCAAATCACACGATACCATTCTAAAAGTAACCCCTGATATTTATAAGGAAGTAAAATTTTCTGACTGCATGCCTCATAAGCGGCTGCCACAATCAAAATTCTCTGCAGTGCATCAAGTGTGGCAAAATTTTCTCTAAGCACAGAAAATGTCTCTTTGAAAAGATCGGTGATCTGAGCCTGATACTCAAAAACACCCTCTTTCATTGCTTTTTTAATCTGTGTCAAACCATACAGATACCAGCCATCACGCTGCGTTTTCTCTACCTGACACAGTTGGCGATAAATATTCTCGTAATACTGGAGTGTACCATATTTAGTCTCATACTCTGTAAAGAAACTAAGTTCGTAGAACACCTGCTGACCTGTCAAGTGAACATCTTTACTATTTTCGCTGCAATATTTCGCAGTCAGCTCTTCGCGAATTTTATTTAATGATTCGCGTCTTTCCGGATTTCGATCAACAGCCCACAACCAAACACTGGCATATTCTACATTTGTCTGCTCGCTGCTTATTGCACCAAGCCGATCTGCAGCTGCACTTAAGCCAAGCTGCTCGTAAACACGCAGAAGTGCCTTTGCACTGAGCGCATCCACCTCCTTTATTTCGTAGATCCAATTTTGGATTTCTTCCTGTATCATGGTAAATCCCCTTTCTTACTGGACATCAATTCCTGTTTATGTTATTATTATAAAATAAGCATTTATGCAAGCAGCCAATTTGCAAATGCATCCGGTACATAAAGATTTCCCAGTCCTGTCCCAAGCTGAATATCTGGCTTAGGAGTTCCATGGTAATCTGAACCTCCGGTCATGTGAAGCTCATTTTTTACGGCAAGTGTACGAAGTTCCCGCTCCTGCGCATTTGTATAGGTAGAGTAAACAACCTCGATTCCTTCTAATCCACATGCCTTTAAGTCCTTTATGACCTTATCTAACACGGTCAGACTAAGACGATACTGCGGTGGATGTGCCAAAACTGGATGTCCTCCTGCCTCACGAATACAGGTAATTGCCTCTTTTGCAGTTACTCCTTCTTTCGGAATGTAGCACGGCTTTCCATCTCCAAGGTAGCGGTCAAATGCCTCTTTTACAGAGGATACGATACCCTTTTCGTAAAGATATTGCGCAAAATGAGCTCTCGTGATTACAGATCGGTCAAAACGAGCATAAAATTCGTCCTTGTCAATATTGCAAACGTTTTCGCTGATTAGACGCAGCATTTTCTCGTTTCTTTCTTGACGAAGCGCACCATATTGCTCCAACTTTTTTAAAAATTGTACGTCTGTCTCATCAACACCAAGACCAAGAATGTGAAATTCTTTCACAACATTTCCAAGATCATATAGACTGGAAATCTCAATTCCTGGAATTAATGTAATAGACAGATCTTCTGCTGCCTTCTTTGCCTCCTTGATACCACTTACAGTATCATGATCTGTCAATGCAATTGCCGAAAGCTTTTTCTCATATGCAAGTTCCATCAGCTCAGACGGTGTAAGAGAGCCATCTGAACAGCAGGAATGCGTGTGTAGGTCAACTGCCATAGTTCCTCCTTCGTTTTAAGTGAGTTGGATGTTCTTATTATAGCATTAAATGCTTCCATCATGCAATAGAAAGGTCAGGTTTTCCATGTTAAAGCATACGACAAAATTTACCTCTTTACTTCTTGCAGCCGGAACTTGTTTTTCCGGCACAATCTGTACATTTGCTGAAAGCACAAGTTCTGCTGACGCTGCAAATGCTACAGAAGTTTTTTCTACACCACTGTATACATCCGGTCTGTATAGTACAAATGAACAACCAGAAGGCGTCAAGGTGACACACAATATCTGTCTGGATTACGACAATAATCTGATGAAAGACAACTATCTGATTCAAAATGAATCCGATACCGATGTTTCGTTTGACATTCTGATTCCACAGATTGCATCATTGGCATCAGAACCAGAAAAGCTGTATAACTTCTATGCACATGCATACGATACAACAGACAGCGATGCACTTAAATTGCTTGATCTGTTTGCAGATACTGATGCTGCTTCCTTTGAGGAATCGTCGTACTATTCTCCTTTATTTTCAGCAAACGGACTTGGTGAAAGTACTCTGACACTTGACGAACTGTATCAGGGTCAGATTTACAATACTGCAATCCCAGAGGATAAGGGTGTCCTCTATCACCTGTCAAGACCTCTCACTGATTCTGTACTTGATGAAAAAGTATGTCTGTCTATCTCAGGGCTTAGTGACAGCTGCCATATTTATCCGCTCGGCTGCAGCTATTCCACAACAGACAATGGCTATGAGCTTTCTATTAGTGAAAATTTCTTTGACTGCTATGTTTTCTTGACTGGAAAAGAAAATACTGATTTCACTGTTTCACTAATTGAGAATGAAAATGCTAAGACCGATGCCGAGAAATTCTCAATGGACGATGAATCCTCTGATCTGAAATCCTACCTTGAATTTTGCTGTGACTGGTATCTGGATCAAAATAAAGACAACACACAGGCAACACCAGAGCTTCTTCTTTCCAATCTGGCTGACTACTTTGGCCGAAGCTCAGTAACAGTTTCTATCGATCTGCTTCCGACAATTGACTGGCTGACCCAGCAGAAGCGTTTCCTCGTTCATCAGTATACTGTCACCGTTCCGGCCGGATCTTCTGCATTTGCATGGACCGAGCGTGAAACTGAACTTTCCAAAAAAGAAGTCACATTAAGCGCACAGCTTTCAAAAGATACTGCATCATATGCAAAAGTTTTGGATACTGTAACTGTATCTCTTCCAGATGGCTATTCATCATTGATTGTCAGAAATGCAGAGAGCAAAAAACTCTCTGATGCAGGATCAAGCGGCGATAACAATTTGGTCACGTATTCCATTAAATCATATAAGGGTGACACCTACAGCGTTGCCCTGTTTAAGACTCCGATGTGGAATGCCACCCTTAAATATATGCCTATTTTTATTGTTATTATGGCAGTATTTATGTTACTTTGCCTGATTAGCTACCTCTCCCGTAGAAAGAAGAGCTAACAGCTCATCCTTAGACATCGACGCAATAGCTCCGAAGTCCATGGAAAGAATATCGTCTGATAATGCTTTCTTGGACTCCTGGAGCTTTATTATTCCCTCCTCGAGAGAGTCCTTTGCGATCAAACGGTACACCGTTACTGTGTTTTTCTGTCCAATTCTGTGTGCACGGTCAGTTGCCTGATTCTGTGCTGCCACATTCCACCACGGATCATAGTGAATTACAATATCTGCCGCCGTTAAGTTTAATCCCGTGCCGCCGGCTTTTAGTGAAATCAAAAATACAGGTGTATCGTCATTCTGGAACTCATCAACAAGGCGCTGACGCTCCTGCTTATCTGTATTTCCTGTCAGACAATAATACTTTGTATTCTGCTCAGCTAAGCGCTCACGAATCAGATCTAACATTGATGTAAACTGAGAGAACAATAATACCTTATGTTTTCCCTTTACAGCACGCTGCACAAGCTCCATACATGCCTCAAGCTTAGCAGAGCTTCCCTGATAATCATCGTAGCAAAGCGCTGGATGACAACAAATTTGACGAAGCTTTGTCAGCTGACTCAAGATAAATATCTTGTTCTTCTCATAATATGCACTGTCAATACCCTGCAGCTGATCAACAAGCTGCTTATGGGCAGCAAGATACAGCTTTCTTTGCTCATCTTCCATTCCAGAATAAATAGTCTTTTCATCCTTTTCAGGAAGGTCTGAAAGCACCTGAGACTTTGATCTTCGAAGTAAAAATGGTGCTGTCATTTTTCGCAGGCGATTTCTCGCCGCTGCATCCTCATTTTTCATGATCGGCATCTCAAATTGTTTTCTAAAACGTGTATAGCTGTACAGATAACCTGGCATCAGATAGTCGAAAATACTCCACAGCTCACTTAAACTATTTTCAATCGGAGTTCCCGTAAGAGCAAGACGATATGCTGCATTTATCTGCTTAACAGCCTTTGCATTCATTGTCATATGGTTTTTGATATACTGTGCCTCATCAAGAATCTGATAGAAAAATTTACAGCCTTCATAGATCTCAAGATCTCGGCGAAGAAGGTCGTATGACGTAATCAAAACATCATACGATGTATATTGCTCAATTAGTTCTTTTCTCTCTTTTGCATTTCCAGCCACAACCTGAATGCGCAAATTTGATGCAAATAATTCCAGCTCATGCTGCCAGTTATAAATAAGCGATGCCGGACAGACAATAATTGAGCTTCCCTTTCCCTGATCAGATACTAGCAGTGTAATCGTCTGCAAAGTTTTTCCAAGACCCATATCATCTGCCAATATTCCATTAAAATGGTAATCCTGCAGCATTTTAAGCCAACGATATCCATAGATCTGATACTCACGAAGCGTTGCTCCAATAGTTTCTGGAACTGGATACATTTCCAGCTCAGTGCGTTTCATGCGCTCTGCCATGTCGCGAATTTCCTTGCCTGGCTGATAATCAATGCCCTGCATAGACGCAAGCATCTCATCTGCAAATAAGAAGCGATACCCTGGAAGACTCACTGGCCTGTCAACTGCTTCACGGGCATCAATATCCATCACATCCTCAAACTCTGCCAGCTTATCAGCAAACTCATCACTTAGCTTTAAGATTCTGCCATCCTCAAGGCGATGATAATGCTGTTTTTCATGGTAAGCCCTAAGCACATCCTTTAACTGCTTTTCACTTAACCCATCACTCTCAAAGCCAAGCTCCAAAAAATGATCCATAAAGCGCATACCGGCCTTGATCTGAGGTGCCTCATCAAAATGAAGATCAGCCAGACCATCTTCTAGCACAACACTTCCAAATGAATATAGTTGCGGCAGGCAAAACTCCAAAAAGCGTCCAATATCATCTCCATTTTCGATAATATAGCGCTCGCAATCTTCCTGACCATTTTCTTCATCTTTTTCCATGCTTGGAAGATATCTTTCAAGAAGATCCTTTAATGCCTGCTCCTTTTCCACATCACGCACAAGGTTCGTATCTGACTTTTCACCAAGATGAACTATTCTTTTACCATAGCGTGTCTCCATCTTCAGCTCAAGAATATCCCACAAATTTATGGTAAATTTCACCTGAAGCATTGGCGGAACAAATTCCTCCAACGACAAGTCGCGACATTCCAAATTAATATTTTCCTGAATCTCCGGAAGCACATAATGAATAAATGACGGAAAATCACTATTGTTAATATCCATATATCCGCTTCCCGGATAAGCAACCTGCAGCAGATTTCTGTAGAAAATCCTAAGAGCGCGGCTGTAATACTCATCACAAATATAAACTGTATCTTCTCCAAAAAGATAGATATGGCGATTTCCCTCTGCTAACTTCCACTTATCTGGAAGCCACAGTCTTGCGCCATCCTTTCCCTTTTTCTCTAATATCAGTTTTACCTGCGGATTTTCCTTTACAACATGAACCATACGGCTCTTGCCATCCTCGATTAGTTCAAGCTCTCTGCCGCAAAATGCTTTCATATACAAATCGGCAAAGCCTTCCTCAAGCTCAACATTTGAAATTTTCCTATCAAATGTATATTTTTCTTGCTGAGACCAATGATTCAAATAGGAATCAATCTGCAGACAAATGACCTGAATCAATGCTGCCGAATCAGAATCATAGGAATATTCACAGTTTGGATACGAAAGCTGCTTACCAAAAGAAATGTCCTCACCTTTTTGATAGCTCTGTTTAAAGGCAGTCAGATCGCGAATAGGATAAAGATGACGTGTTCCGGCAAAAAATTCCAGTCCGATTTTCTTTCCCTCTGTCACAAACTTTGGTACTACTTTTACATCTGAAATATTGGATTTTTGATACTGCAGCGTATAACGCTTCTCGTATGCCTGAATCATACTTATGCAGGCAGCTGAGGTATGAACACTTGATACAAGCTCTCCCTCACAAAAATATTGCAAAACTGCCGCAATCTCATGACGGCAAAGTTTTCCCGGTGTATGATACTCGCCGCAGGAACATGAAGACTCCTCTATATCAAAGTCTCCCCAATTTCCATCAGCTGCAAGACCTGTTGATTGTATTGTCATCTCTACATCATAGCGTCTGCTTAAATCTCTAACCGTTGCCTGTATCTGTGTTCTTCCATGTGCCTCCTCAGCGCTTGACAAAGCTGCCTGTCCGCGCTGATGAAGGGCACGTCCTTTCTGATATTCCAAAGAGTTTACCGCATACTGCTGCAGCATTTCGTAGGTTTTCTCCATACTTCTCCCCATATATATATCAAATCAATATTGAAGTCTTTTTATAAAACAGTTCCTTTCGTTCAGCCACTTCAAAAAATCCTCATGCAAGCATGGGATTTTTCGAATTTGTCTGAACGCGTGAACTGTTGCATCACATCTTCTCTGGTGCACTAAATCCTAACAGTTCAATGCATGTCTCCAGAATATCTTTGCAATAAGAAATCAGAGCAATGTAACCATTCTTCTTATCCTGATCTTCTTCTGCCAAAATCTTTGTCTCATGATAGAAACGATTGAAATCATTTGCTAAATCATAAATATATGCACACAGCTTATGTGGTGCATACTCAGCACTTGCCTGTGCAAATACATCTGAAAATCTTGTCATATCAAGCATAAGTGCCTTCTGTGCGGCACCGTCCGGCACATCGATTGCAGTTGGAATCTCCTGACCAAACTTCTTTAAGATAGATTTGATTCTTACGATGGTATACAGAATGTACGGACCTGTATTTCCCTCGAAAGAAGTGAAACGATCTACATCAAAGACATAATCCTTTGATGCCTGATTAGACAAATCACCATACTTAATTGCAGAAAGACCAATGATCTTTGCATTCTCGCGTGCTGTCTCTTCATCCTCATCGCGGCTTGCCATGATTTTATCATAAACTGCATCGTTAATATCACGAATCAGGTGCTCAAGACGCATAACACCGCCCTGTCTTGTCTTAAACGGCTTTCCATCCTTTCCGTTCATAGTTCCAAAGCCCAAAAACTGAAGCTTTGTATCTTCCGGAACAAGCTCTGCCAATCTGGATACGCGGAATACCTGTGTAAAATGCATCTCTTGACGCTTATCAACAACATAAATAATGCGGTTTGGCTTAAACAGCTTTTCTCTTTCTACGATAGTAGCAAGATCTGTTGTCTGGTAAAGGCTTGCACCATCTGACTTTAAGATAATACACGGCGGAACTTCCTTTGTATCCTCCGGCTTTGCAACGTCAACAACGAGTGCACCATTTGAAATATAAGCCAGTCCCTTATCCTTTAACATCTGAACCATGTCCGGAATATACGGCTGCGCATCACTCTCTTTCTTCCACAGATCAAAATGGACGTCCAGCTTGCTGTAGTTCTTCTGAAGATCTTCGATAGAAACCTTCAAAATGTGATTCCAAATCGCAGTGTAGCCACGATCCTTGTTCTGCAGCATAACAGTTGCATCATGTGCGCGCTTTGCAAACTCCTCGTCTACCTTTGCCTTACCACTCGCACAAGGATAGATTTCCTCTAACTCAGAGATTGTAAATGGCGCTTCTTTGGGATATTCACCAGTATATTCATGATCAAAATAAACAAGATCTGGCTTTCTCTCCTTTAACTCAGTAATGATCAGACCCATCTGAAGGCCCCAGTCACCCAGATGCGCATCACCAATAACTTCATTTCCTGCATAACGAAGGATTCTCTTTACGCTCTCTCCGATAATTGCAGAACGCAGATGGCCAACATGAAGCGGCTTTGCTACATTTGGTCCGCCATAGTCAATTACAATCTTCTCTGGTGCTGACAGCTCAATTCCATGCTTCTTACTTGTCTTCATCTGATTAATATAAGATGCCAAGTATTCATTATCAAGATTGAAATTCAAAAATCCTGGCTTTACAGATGCTACATCCTTTACTACCTTTGAAGACTGCAGCTTCTCTGCCACCTCATCTGCTATCATAAAAGGAGCTTTGTGATATTTCTTTGCACCAGCCATTGCGCCATTACACTGATATTCACACAGATCCGGACGATTAGATACGGTAACGCGTCCAAGCTCGCGCTCATAACCGCAAGCTTCAAATGCGTCTCCAATCTCTCTGGAAATAATGCTAAGTAACTTTTCCATATAAAAACCATACCTTTCTCAAATTGTTTATAAGATCAAAAGTGGAAAAAGATGCTGCCGAAATTCAACAACATCTTTTTCTTAAAATTTTATTTTACGTCCTTCATGCTGAAGCTGAATCTGCCCATCTTATCCTTACCAAGGCATACAACCTTTACAACCTGTCCTAAGGAAAGAACATCCTCAACCTTCTCTACACGCTTATCAGACATCTTGGAAATATGAACCATACCCTCTTTGCCTGGTGCGAACTCAAGGAATGCGCCGAAGTCCTTGATACTGATAACAGTACCCTCAAGAACCTGTCCCTCTTCGAAATCGCTAGTGATGATTTCAATGGTCTTCATTGCCTTTGCAATCATATCGGCATCTGTACCACAGATTGAAACATTTCCATCATCTGTAATATCGATCTTTACGCCAGTTTCAGCGATGATACGATTGATTACCTTACCCTGCTTTCCAACAACATCACCGATTGTAGCTGGATCAATAGTCATCATCTCGATCTTCGGTGCATACTTTCCAACTGTCTGTCTCGGCTCTGCGATTGCCTTGGACATAACCTCATCCATGATGTAGAATCTTGCTTCTCTTGTTCTTGCAATTGCCTCCTCAATGATGGCTCTTGTCAGACCATGAATCTTGATATCCATCTGGATTGCAGTGATACCCTTATGAGTACCTGCTACCTTAAAGTCCATATCGCCAAAGAAGTCCTCAAGACCCTGAATATCAGTCAGAACGATGTAATCATCATCGGTATCGCCAGTAACAAGACCACAGGAAATACCTGCAACCATAGCCTTAAGCGGAACACCTGCCGCCATAAGTGCCATACAGGATGCACAAATGGAGGCCTGAGATGTAGAACCATTAGACTCGAATGTCTCAGATACGGCACGAATTGCATATGGGAACTCTTCTGGTGATGGAAGAACCGGAACAAGTGCTCTCTCAGCCAGTGCACCATGACCGATCTCTCGTCTTCCCGGACCTCTGGAAACCTTTGTCTCTCCTACAGAATAAGCCGGGAAATTATACTGATGCATGTAGCGCTTGCTTGTCTCGTTCTCATCAAGACCATCAATCTTTTGTGCCTCTGAAAGCGGTGCCAGTGTAACAACATCACAAATCTGAGTCTGTCCTCTGGTGAACATAGCGGAACCATGTGCTCTAGGAATCATGTCAATCTCTGCTGCAAGCGGACGAATCTGAGTGATTGCTCTGCCATCTGGTCTCTTGTGATCCTTTAAGATCATCTTGCGGACAGTCTTTTTCTGATACTTATAGAGAGCCTCACCGAGCATTGGAATCCACTCTGGATGTGTCTCCTCATAACGCTCCTTTAATCTCTCCTTTAATACACGGATATTCTCCTCACGAACCTGCTTCTCATCTGTGAATACAGCCTCTTCCATCTCTGGTCCCGGAATAAAGGAAGTCATATCCTCCCAAAGCTCTGCATCTACATCATATGACTGATAAGAATGCTTCGGCTTTCCACAATCTGCAACAATTGTATCGATAAAAGCAATAATCTTCTGATTGATTTCATGTGCAGCAAAAATAGCTTCGATCATCTTTGCTTCCGGAATCTCATTTGCACCGGCCTCGATCATGATAACCTTATCTCTTGTGGATGCAACAGTAAGCTCAAGATCAGATACTGCTCTCTGTGCGCTGGTTGGATTAAATACAAGTTCTCCGTCAACCATACCAACTCTTGTGCTGGCAGTCGGGCCATCAAATGGAATGTCAGAAATACAAGTTGCAATAGCAGAACCAAGCATTGCAGTGATCTCTGGGCTGCAGTCTGGATCAACACTCATAACCATGTTGTTTAATGTTACATCGTTACGGTAATCCTTCGGAAACAGCGGACGCATAGGACGGTCAATAACACGTGAGGTTAAAATTGCATGCTCGCTTGCCTTTCCCTCTCTTTTATTGAAGCCGCCTGGAATCTTTCCAACTGCGTACATCTTCTCCTCATACTCTACGCTAAGCGGGAAGAAATCAATGCCGTCTCTTGGCTCTTCTGATGCTGTTGCAGTAGATAATACAACAGTGTCGCCATAATGCATAAATGCAGCGCCATTCGCCTGAGCTGCTACTCTGCCTACATCTACCGTAAGGGTACGGCCGCAGAGTTCCATAGAATAACTCTTATACATATTGTCCTCATTCCTGTGCATCTTTTTTGCACAACGTTTATCTTTTTTGCAGAAGGTGCCGAAACTACTAAACAGCAGATAAACAGCGCTTATCTGTTCTTGAGCGGTCTCGGAGCACTTCTGCCTTCAAATACGACCATGACAACGACACTATTTTGTCATCATTTTCCATCGCTGTCTTGATACAAATATAGGGTGGATTTCTCCACCCTAATCGTTAAACTATTCAGAGCCCCTCGATTTTTTCTTTGAATCTGCCTGGCTCTTAATAGTTACAAATTACTTTCTAATACCTAACTTCTCGATTAAGGTACGGTAAGCCTCGATATCCTTGCTCTTTAAGTAGTCCAGCATACCTCTTCTCTGTCCTACCATCATCAGCAGACCTCTTCTGGAATGATGATCCTTCGGGTTCTCCTGAAGATGAGCAGTAAGCTCAGCGATACGTGCTGTTAAGATAGCGATCTGAACCTCCGGTGATCCGGTATCCTCTGGTGTTCTGCCGTAAGCAGCGATAATTTCAGCTTTCTTTTCCTTGGAAATCATTGTTAATTCCTCCTAATATTTTTATTCTGACCTTTGCCCAGGCAATGGTTGGAGTATCCTGTTGCTGGGGCATGGCGCACACATGTGATATACTATCACAGAAATTGCTCTTTGTCAAAGGTTTTTTCTTAATCTCCCATCACATTTTTCATGATGACAGGCGGACCATATTTCCAGCTGCTGACACAGATACCCTTTGACTCAGATGCTGCATGAATGATCTTGCCATTTCCAATATAAATTGCGACATGACCAATCACACCAGGGTAACGGCCGACATAGAATATCAAATCGCCAGGGCGAATCGTATCTTCATCAACAGTCATACCTACCTCTGCCTGCGCACCAGAAAACTCTGGAAGCTGCACGCCAAAGAGTTTATACAGACACATTGTGTAACCTGAGCAGTCCACACCGCCCTCTGCCGTCAGCTGCTTGCCTCCCCAGACGTAAGTGCCGCCATAATATTCAAATGCTTTTCGAATAAGATCCTGTCGAGTTTCTGATACACCATCAAGTGAGAAGTAAATTGCTTCATCAAGGAAATATCCTGTGTAAACTGTTTCTCTTTTTACATATCCGGACAGCTCCGTAACAGCTTCGATCTCAACCCAGTCCTTTGTCTCTCCATTTATATCATAGCGCTCACCCTTTAAGAAAGTCGTAATAACGTCTGCACCTTCCTTTGGCTCATATAATGCATCAACAGAATCTGTCAGGATCTCTGCCATATATTTCATACTTGAAAGCGCAAGCTTTCTTGCTTTCTCTCCTGTCGTAACATACTCAGCAGAAACATAACCTGTCGCACCGCCAGACTCAATCTTCATCCAGCCGTCCTTTTCCTCTAAGATTTCTACGGCACAATTTTTGAAAATTACACCGCAAATCTCATAATCAGTTGACGGTCCTTTTCTCATATTCAAATAATTGCGCACACCAGTGATCATACCGAGATTTTTATACTTTTCAAGAACAGCTTCCTTTGCCTCTCGAACTTCTTCACTCTCAGTTGATTCTTCCTCTGTGCTTTCCTCTTCTGACTCAGACTCATCTTCTTTTGTCTGACTTTCTGATTCAGAAGACATCTCCAGCTCTGACTCACTTTCAGACGTTTCCTCACTTTGTTTTTCCAAAACAGATTCCCCCTGTGAATCTTCGCCTGTATTTTTGTTATCAGACTCCTTTGTCTGTTCTTCTGTCTGTGTCACAACAGCAGCAGCCTCTGTTATCTTTGGCGGAATGGTCTGCGGTTTTTCTTTGTTTTTCTCAAGATAATACAAAGCTCCAAGGCTCATTACGCCTGCCAGAAATAATATTGTCAGCAGCACAGCTGCAATCAGAAGTCCATTGCCTGAGCCTTTACGCTTTTTCTTCGATGAATCCTTCCTTTTTGCCATCGTTTCCCCTCTCTTCAAAATAAGTAACGCATGCAAGGGTATCTTTTTTTAACTGCTCTTTTAGTGCATCAAGGCCAGAAAAGCGCACCTCTGGTCTCTCATAATGGAAGAGACTAACCTCAATTTCCTCACCATACGCCATTTGGCTATATTGTAGCAGATGTGCTTCTAAAAGTAAATCAGATTTTGCGGCATCTTTTTCAACTGTTGGGCGATGACCAACATTTGTAATTGCCTGATATGTGTTTCCCCCAATCTTCACCTTTGAAAGATATACGCCTATTGGAACAAGCAGCTTATCTTCCGGCCAGACAAGATTCATTGTTGCAAAGCCTATAGTATGACCAATTGCTTTTCCGTGAATAACTGTACCACTAAGTGAAAACGGACGTTCAAGCATTTCACACGCATCCTCCATCTGTCCCTCACTGATGCATGCACGAATCCTGCTGCTGCTGATTGGCTCTCCTTTATAAGAGACCTTATCAAACACTTCAAATTCATAACCACATAAGGATGACATTTTTTCTAAAAGTGCTACATTTCCTTTTCGCTCATAGCCAAAACAAAAATCTGGTCCTGCTGCAACAAATGCCGCGCAAAGTTTTTTACATAAAATTTCCCGGATAAAATCTTTTGGCGCAGTATGGCGAACCTTTTCGGTAAATGGATATTCAATGAGATAATCTATTCCATAAGCTTCTAGAAATTTCTTTTTCTCATCGTTTGGTGTCAGCTGACGCACATCCTCACGTCCCGGAATTGGCGGCACAAAAAATGTGAACACTACAGTCTTTAGTCCCTGCTTTTTCTTTTCAAGCAAAGCATTTAAAAGACGCTGATGACCTTTATGGATTCCGTCGAATTTACCAAGCGTGACCGCGGTCTTCTCTGTGATCTGAAAATCCTCTGTATTGCAAATTACCTGCATCGTTGGTCTCCTTTTCTTTATCGCTGCCTGGTATTAATTTCGATAGAATATTTTTACAGGCTTCAGTAAACGACTGTTTTTGTCAAGATGATATACACCTATAAATTCGTCTAGTCCATTATTATTTAGATACAGGCGTACGCGCATCTCATGACTGCAAACATCTATATATGCCTCTTGTAACCCCAAAACAGCATTAATACTGATCGCATTTCCATTTTTAAGTTGTTTTTCAAATTCGTTTGATGCGATTACTTTTGGAAAATGACCAAGGGCAGTGTCAATGCTAATTAAGCGGCTCTCCAGTTCATTTTTATCGGCAAGCTCTTTTATTTTTTCGAGTGTCAATGCCTGTTCTTTTGAAAATCCACCTGCCATAACTCTTGTTAAACTGCTCATGCAGGCTTCACAGCCAAGCTTTTTTCCGATATCGACACAAAGTGTACGGATATATGTTCCGGCAGAGCAGGTGACAATAAAACGTGCCTTATTGTCTTTTACAGATAAAACCTGAATATCCTTTAACGTGACTGGTACTGCCTTTCGCTCAACAATTTTTCCTTCTCTTGCAAGCTGGTACAATTTTTTTCCATCAATTTTCTTTGCTGAATACATAGGCGGTATCTGATCATAAGTTCCCCCAAAGGAACAAATTGCCTGTATAATCTCTTCCGGCGTTTTTGAAACATCATGTGTCTTTAAAACATTTCCCCAGATATCCTCCGTGTCTGTTTGAACACCAAATGTTACCTCTGCCTCGTAAGTTTTCCAGTGATCCGGCAATAGATCAAATGTCTTTGTTCCAAGACCTAATCCGACAGCCAGAACACCTTTGGCCTGCGGATCAAGTGTACCAGTATGACCAATTTTTTTCTGGTGCAAAATACCTCTAAGCTTTGCCACAACATCGTGTGAGGTATATCCCTGCTCCTTCCAGACTGCAATTAGTCCATTATAATGATCTGCCTGCATAATCCTCCTTCGGAATGCGATTTACGATCTCCGTAATAATCTCATCCGGCTTCTTATGATAAAACGTGCATCCTGATGCACGAACATGACCTCCGCCGCCAAATGAAACTGCCAGCTCACTGACATTCACAACATGGTTTGAGCGGAAACTGCATTTCCATACGCCCGACTCTATTTCATATAAGAATACTGCTGTGTCTACACCACGAATATTTCGAAGCTCACTTACAACGCTGTCAAGTTCTGCTGATGTAATATGAAATCTCTCCATCTCCTTAGTTTCCATATAAGACCATACGAAAAAGCCATCAAGAAGCTGTGCGGCTTTAGATATTGCATAAGCGCTCGCCCTTGTTTCATTAAAGCTCTTCTCATAAAAAGTCTTCTGAATCAAATCAGTAAATGGAATGCCAAAGGCAATCAGCTTTGCCGCGCGTGTAAGTGTATCTGGTGTTACATTGGAATATTGGAACACGCCAGTGTCGTGAACCATTCCTGTATAAAGACACATCGCCACGTTGTAGTTGATCTTATCTTCCTCGAAAAGTGTATAAAGTACCTCACATGCAGAACCAATCTCACCCTTTACATAATTGACATCACCAAAAATAGGATTACTTATATGGTGATCAATCATTACACGCTTCTTTGCACTGTCAAAAAGTTCTTTTCCTGCACCAATACGGTCTAAATCTGCACAATCAAGTGAATATACCACATCATATACCTCAGGCTTGACAGTATGACGAATAACTGCTGTATCTGGGAGCATATCAAAAACAGATGGATATGGCTCTAAGTACACATCTGCCTCATAACCATAATTATCCTTTAAATAGTGGTACAGGGCAAGACACGAGGAGATGCAGTCTCCGTCTGGATGAAGATGGCCTACAATTGCCGTCTTCCTGACATTTGCAAACTCCGCACGCAACGTCTCTATTGTGTCGTTCGGGCGTTTTTCCATCGCTTATGCCTCCTTTCCCTCGGAGCTTTCTGCCGGCTCTTTAGCTGCAAGCTCATTTGCAACTGCATCAATCAGACCCGTCATATGAACACCATACTCGATGGACTGGTCTAACACAAAAGTAAGCTCTGGTGTGTTTCTCAAATTTACAGATGATGCAAGCATTCTTCTGATATAAGGCTTTGCATTCTTCAAACCTTCCATTGTGCTTTTTTGTGCTTCCTCGTTTCCTAAAACACTGATATAAGCCTTACAATACTTTAAGTCAGGCGTAACTTCTGCCATGACAACTGTTGTCATCGGATGGATTCTTGGATCTTTAATTTCCTGCTGGATAATACGGCTGAGTTCTCTCTGAACCTCAGCGTTAATTCTGATATTTTTAATACTATTTTTACGCATATTTTCTCCTTAACTATCTTTGAAAAGCCATGACATTGCTGCCATGGCTTTGTTTTGTTGCAGCTTATCTCGGAACCTCTTCCATGATATAAGCCTCTACGATATCATCAATCTGAATATCGTTGAACTTTTCAAATACAAGACCACACTCGTAGCCTTCCTTTACTTCCTTTACATCGTCCTTGAAACGCTTTAAGGATGCCAGTGAACCCTCGTAGATCTGCTCGCCTTCTCTGGAAATACGGATCTTGCAGCCTCTCTGGAACATACCATCTGTTACATAGGAACCAGCAATGTTTCCAACACCTGATGCCTTGAAGATCTGACGAACCTGTGCATGACCTATTACCTTCTCCTCGTAGATCGGATCAAGCATACCCTTCATAGCAGCTTCTACATCAGCGATTGCCTGATAGATAACGCGGTACAGACGAATCTCAACCTTCTCGCGCTCTGCCACTGATTTTGCCATTGCATCTGGACGAATATTAAATCCGATAATGATTGCATTTGATGCAGATGCCAAAGATACATCAGACTCATTGATTGCACCAACACCACTGTGAATAATCTTAACAACAACTTCTTCATTAGACAGCTTCAATAAGGACTGCTTTACAGCCTCAACAGAACCCTGAACGTCAGCCTTAACGATCAAATTCAGTTCCTTTAAGCTTCCTTCCTTAATCTGGGAATTTAAGCTGTCAAGAGTAAGCTGTGTCTTTGTATCAGCCAAAAGCTTTTCTCTGTTCTCTTTAATAAAAGTCTCAGCAAAGCTTCTTGCCTCTTTCTCATTCTCAGTGTTGACAAAGATCTCACCTGCGTTTGGAACATCATTCAGACCAAGAATCTCAACTGGCATAGACGGAGTTGCTTCTTTTACTCTGCGTCCCTTGTCATCGATCATTGCACGAACCTTACCATAGCATGATCCTGCTGCAACATTATCACCAACATGAAGTGTACCCTTCTGAACAAGGATTGTTGCAACTGGTCCACGACCCTTATCAAGCTGTGCCTCGATTACAAGACCTCTTGCCTTACGATTTGGATTTGCCTTAAGATCCTTTAACTCTGCATCAAGCAAGATCATCTCAAGCAAGGTATCAATTCCCTCATGTGTCTTTGCAGATACTGGAACGAAGATGGTCTGACCACCCCAATCCTCTGCAATCAGCTCATACTCAGAAAGCTCCTGCTTTACACGCTCGATGTTTGCAGTTGGCTTATCAATCTTGTTTACTGCTACGATAATATCAACACCTGCTGCCTTTGCATGGTTAATCGCCTCGATTGTCTGCGGCATAACACCATCGTCTGCTGCAACAACAAGTACAGCGATATCAGTTGCCTGAGCACCACGCATACGCATTGCTGTAAATGCCTCATGACCTGGTGTATCAAGGAATGTAATATCCTGTCCATTGCACTTAACCATATAAGCACCGATATGCTGTGTAATTCCGCCGGCCTCTCTTGAAATTACGTTAGTTGAACGAATAGCATCCAGTAAGGAGGTCTTACCATGGTCAACGTGACCCATAACGCAGACAACCGGAGGTCTTGAAACCTTTGTCTCTTCCGGATCATCTTCTTCACGAAGAAGTTCCTCAATTACATCAACCTTTACTTCCTTCTCACAGATATAGTTAAACTCTAATGCAATTTCCTCTGCCTGCTCAAATGTCAGCTCAGCATTAATTGTCATCATGGTGCCCTTCATAAAGAGTGACTTTACGAGTGCTGCCGGCTGCTGCTTCATTGCTTCAGCTAACTCTGCCAGTGTTAAAGTCTCTGGAATTGTAATTGTCTTAATTCCGTCATCTTCTTCTGCCTTTGGCTGTGGCTCTGGCTTCTTACTGTTTTGCTGCTTCATCTTAGAGATATTGCGAGTATTCTCTGTGAATCTGGTATTCTTCTCCTGATTCTGTCTTTCCTTCTCGCGAATCTCACGCTCTTTCTTATTAAGACCTTTGCCGCCTCTTGCCTCGCTCTTGGTCATTCCTGTGCCCATAGAATCAAGATTTTCTCTCTCGGTTCTCTGACCCCTTGCACCGTCACGTCTCTGACCGTAACCGCCCTGACCATTTCCATCACGTCTCTGGCCATCTCTCTGACCATAGCCGCCCTGACCATTTCCGTCACGTCTCTGGCCATCTCTCTGGCCATAGCCGCCCTGACCATTTCCGTCACGTCTCTGACCATCTCTCTGGCCGTAGCCGCCCTGACCGTTTCCGTCACGTCTCTGACCATCTCTCTGGCCGTAGCCGCCCTGACCGTTTCCGTCGCGTCTCTGACCATAGCCGCCCTGATTATTTCCGTCACGTCTCTGGCCATCTCTCTGACCGTAGCCGCCCTGACCGTTTCCGTCACGTCTCTGACCATAGCCGCCCTGATTATTTCCATCACGTCTCTGACCATCTCTCTGGCCATAGCCGCCTTCTCTTCTCTGACCGCCCTGGCCATTTCCATCACGTCTCTGACCGTCTCTCTGGCCATAGCCGCCTTCTCTTCTCTGACCGCCCTGGCCATTTCCATCGCGTCTTTGTCCATTCTGACCATTTCCGCCATCACGTCTGGAATTATCTCTTCTATTTCCATCGTTTGTGGATCTTGAATCATTTCTGTCGTTTTTTGTATTTTCTCTTGTCATAGTCTCCTTCGGTGCCTCAGTCTTTGCCATCTCCTGTGCTTTTTCTGCCGGCTTTGTGCTCTCTGTTCTCTCAGCAGCCTTTTCCTGCTTATCGACAGACTTTTCTGCCTTGTCACCTTCCGGCTTCTTCGCACTGTCTGGACGCTTCTTTTTAGAAATTGGCTTTGTGCTGTTTTCCGGATGAAACAACAGACGAAGCTTCTTCTTTGGTGCGCCATCCTTGTCAGCTGCAGCATCAGCTGGCTCTGCTGGCTTTTTGAATGCCTTACGCACTTCTTCTACCATTGTATCCTGAAGCATAGTTGCTCTTGTTACACCACTCATACCCTTGCTGGAGCATAAGCTGATAATTTCACTTTCTTCTCTTTTTAATTCCTTGGCTAAATCATGGATGTTCAGTTTTGCCATAAATGTATCACCGACCCTTTTCTTTACTTATTGTCCAACTGTTTCTCTATTGCTTTCGCAAAACCGCCGTCAAGAACTGCAAGCGATGCACGAAACTCCTTTCCGATTCCGTGACCGAGCAGTTCCTTCTGCGAGTAACATGCAAAAGGTACCTGATAATACTTACACATATCACTAAACTTCTTTTTCGTGTTATCAGAAGCATCCTCTGCCACAATAATCAGACGTGCCTTTCCTGTCTTCACTGCCTTTTCGGCTGCAAATTCGCCACTCGCAATTTTACCTGCGCGTTCTGCTAATCCCAAAAGGGATATTACTTTATCGTTCAATCTGCTCCAACTCCTTTTTCAGATCATCGTAGCATTGCTGCGAAACCTCTGTTTTTAAAGCTCGTTCAAGAGCTTTTTTCTTTCTGGCCAGCTCAAGACAGGCCATACTACTGCATATATATGCACCTCGTCCATTTTTCTTGCCAGTCAGATCAAATCCAATCGTTACCCTTTCAGGATCCTCACTCGGTGAGCAAACGATACGGATCAGTTCCTTTTTACTTTTTCTTTCCCCGCATCCCACACACTGACGCATCGGAATTTTTTTTACAGCGGCCACTCTATCACCTCTTATTCCTGAACCTCGTTGTCCTGTGCTGTCTCCTCGGACTGCTCAGTTTCTTCTGCTGCGCTAAAGTCGATCTCATCAAACAGACCTTCCTCCTCAGCCTGGCTCTCACTCTTGATATCAATCTTATAGCCTGTCAGCTTTGCAGTCAGACGTGCGTTCTGACCTGCCTTGCCAATAGCAAGTGACAGCTGGCTATCTGGAACTACAACAAGCGCTGAATGCTCATCATCATCAACTGCTACGAAAATAACCTTTGATGGGCTGAGTGCATTCTCAATAAACTGTGCTGCATTCTCATCCCAATTGATGATATCAATTTTCTCGCCGCCAAGCTCATCTACAACAGCATTTACACGAGAGCTGTTAACACCTACACATGCACCAACAGCATCTACGTTCTCATCATGAGAACAAACAGCCATCTTTGTTCTTGATCCAGCCTCTCTGCTGATTGCCTTGATCTCAACAGTTCCGTCCTTAATCTCGGCAACCTCAGCCTCAAACAATCTCTTTACTAACTCCGGACGAGAACGGGAAAGAAGAATCTTTGGTCCCTTCGGCAGATCCTTTACTTCTACGACATAGAACTTCATTCGGGTATTGACCTTATATTCCTCACCCTTAATCTGCTCGCCTGCCATTAAGGTAGCCTCTGCCTTTCCAAGATTTACACTGACATTTACGGTAGTTGACTTTCCATCCTCGCCTCTACGCTCAAAATGTCTTGAAATTACACCGCTTACTAAATCTCTCTCCATTAATTTATAGCGCTCATAAACAGCACGATTTTCTTCCTCTCTCAGCTTCTGAAGGATAATTGCCTTTGCAATCTGTGCAGCAATGCGGCCAAACTCCTTGGAATTTACCTTTACATAAACGGTAGAACCATAAACAGCCCTCTTGTCAAGAATCTTTGCATTAGGAAGACTGATCTGAGTCTGCTGATCTTCTACATTCTCTACTACTTCCTTTGCCATATTGATCTCATACTCGCCTGTATTGTAATCCATATTTACGACAATATTGTCGCTCTTTCCAAAATGATGCTTACAAGCCTGAACAAGTGACTCCTCGATTGCCTTTAAGACAACTTCCTTTCTGATATTCTTCTCTTTTTCAAGGACATTTAATGCTTCCATCAATTCCGTATTCATTATGTTCTCTTTCCTTTCTCTATTTCCTTATCCACTCTTCACAAAGCAATGCAATATGAGTGAATCGTTACCTTGCTTTTAAAAATCTAGCGCCAGACGAATCAACGCAATGTTGCTTCTTTCAAGCACCAGTGTTTTTTCATCCTCCAGCATAAGGGTAACTGTTGTCTTGTCGTATGCGTTAAGCAGCCCGGTATATTCCTTACAACCTTCTACTGCACGAAACAGTCGAACTTCAACTTCTTCACCAATGCTTCTTGCAAAATCCTTATCCTTCTTTAATGGTCTTCCAAGACCCGGAGAGCTTACCTCTAAAATATAGCTTTCTTCAATACAGTCATCTGTATCTAAAATAGGATCTGCCTCACGGCTTACCACCTCACAGTCATCTACTGCGATACCGCCCTCTTTGTCAATGTAGACACGCAGATACCAGCTTCCTGCCTCTTTAACATACTCCACATCAACCAGCTCAAATCCATGCTTCTGTGTGATCGGCAAAAACAGATTTTCTGCATATGCTTCAATCTCTTCTTTTCTTCTCATACTCCTGCCCTTTCCCGCCGCAAGCCTAATTCTTGCCGTTTGCTGCAGCGTATCTGCCTGTTTTGCAACTACTCTCTGAATAGTTATATTTTCTTGTGGGTATTTACATAGAAAGAGTGGACTCGCAAGCCCACTCTTTACCATAAAAACCTATATAATCTTTATAACATATATTTTCCTAAAGGTCAAGTGTTTTTTAGTCTCCAATAATGTTTACAACACGAACAGGTTCAGTACTGTAATTGTATTTACTGATAGTTACCTGACCAAGAGACAAAGCTGCATGAAGAATTTTGCCGTCTCCAAGATACATAACAACGTGATCAATTGTTCCTGTTGCATCAGCATAAAACAAAAGATCACCTGGCTTTGCTTCGTTAAGTGTAATCTGTGTGCCTCTTGTTGCCTGCTCACGCGATGTTCTTGGAAGAGAAAAGCCTGCACTTGCATAACACTGCTGTACGAAGCTTGAACAGTCAATTCCTCCTGTCAGACTTGTTCCGCCATACACATATGGTGTTCCAATATACTGCTCACCAAATGTTAAGATCTGCTGACGTGTTGGAGAACAATCTGAAATGCTGCTCCACGGAATTGCCTCAACAAGATAAAAGCCTGTCTTTACATAGTCCTCATTTATATAACCATATGTACTGTTAAATGCAATTTTCAACCAGTCTCCGTCTTTTTCTTCCACTACCTGCTTTTCATTTGCATTAAGTGTCGTCCAAACCTCATACTCAAGACCAGGACCGCTTCTGACATTTAGTTTTTCCGTTGTCACCTCAACCATCTGCATACAGTGCTCAAGTGCAACTTCCTTTGCCTCTTCACCTGTCACACAATTTTCAGACCAAATATAGCCATCAATACCGCCAGAGCTTATGTGCCACCAGCCGTTTCCCATATCCTCAACAAGCTCACCACCGGAATACTTTGTCAGCTTTCCGATAATAGTACCGTCTGTTGTTGGCTGATTTCTTACATTTAGATACGTATTGACCTTTGATGCAATAAACATATTCGTATAATGATTCCACACATCCTCGCGCGGATCTTCATGTTTTTTTACTGTTTTTTCTGCCTCAGAAGCCTTTGTGGCATCCTCTGTTTTTTCCTCTAAAGGTGTCTCTTCGCTTTCTGCAACTTCCTTTTTGCTCTCGCTCTCAATAGTCTGCTTCAAATTTTGCTCTGCAAGTGTCTGCTGTTCATTTTGTTCAATTGCATCCTTTGTTTCCTCAGCCGAAGATAAAGAAGGCTTTTTGCCTTCAAAGATGCCAAATCCATTTGTCACATGAAAAGCAGCCGCTACCACTGCAATAAGTGCCCAAATCACTACAATAACTAACACAATTTTTGTCATACGCTTGTTGCGGCGGCGACGTTTTATTTCTTTTTCCTTGCGTCTTCGAAATTCTGCCATCCGAGGGGTTTCCTCATACTCTGGTCTTTTGTGCTCCATGAATCTCACCTTTCTGATGCTGCCCTGCAATACATAACCATATGCTGCTTACTTTACCTGTTCAGGCTTGGCATCTCTTTTCTTCTTTGTAAGCTTGCTTAGTTCAATTTTTCTTCCCTGAACTTCTGCAAAAACTTTTTCTTTTGCATCAAAGGAATCAGCAAATACAACCTCTTCCCCTTCTTCTAGTTTCAATGCTCTTGTACCTGCTGCAGTTTTTTTCTGAAGCGGAACCTCTTCTGTTGAAAATTTAATTGCATGCTTTTTATTTGTCACAACTGCGACAAGCTCTTTTGAAGCATCTAAAATCGCAACAAGCGCATCGCCTTCTCCAAGCTTCGCCGCTGCAATCATTTTCTTTATGCTGATAAGCTCTGCTCCCAATGTCTTTCTAACCAAACCATTCTTTGTCACAAAAAGGAGTGTCTTTTCCTTCATGTACTCATCGCCAAATACTGTTAGAATTGTTTCATCAGCACTGCTGTAGTTACACAAATTGTCAATCGGCGCACCCTTATCCTTGACCTTTCCAAGCGGAATTGCATCAGCCTTCAAATAATGAAGAATACCTTCCTTTGTGAATACAGCAAGACGTGAGTTTGTCTTACATGGCACAAAACGCACATTTTCGCTGCGAAGCTGTTCCTCATTTTTATCAAACAGCGCCTTATCTACAAGCTTTACATAGCCAAAACGGTTCATAACAAATACGACATCTGACACTACAGCCGGCTCTTCTTCAAATACAGCAAGAGATGCATTTGTAACTTTTGTGCGTCTTGGCACCTGATAATGTTCACGTATGCTGTCTAATTCCTTTTCGATTGTCTGATACATAGCCTTTTTGCTGCCTAAAATGCGCTCATATGAAGCAATCTTTGCAATCGTCTTTTTATGTTCGTCCAAAAGTGCCTGTAACTCAAGTCCAATTAGTTTGGATAAGCGAAGCTCCAAGATAGCAGTTGCCTGTGCCTCTGTAAACAAAAGCTTTGCAGCCTGTCTGCGTGATTTTTCAGTGCGGAAATTGATACCCTCTGTGATTCCTTCTGACAGACATGCCTTTGCCATCTTTAAAGTCTTACTTCCGCGGATAATTTCAATAATCAAATCTATCACATCAACTGCACGAATAAGACCTTCCTGAATTTCTCGCTTGTTTTTCTCTTTCTCAAGAAGACTTGTATATTTTCTTGTGTTAATATCAACAAGAAACTGAATGTGGTGTGTCAGAACTTCCTTTAAGCCAAGAACCTCTGGTCTTCCATCTACAATAGCAAGCATATTGACACCAAATGTGTCCTCTAACTTTGTTTTCTTATAAAGACCGGCAAGTATACGCTCTGCATCAGCACCCTTTTTCAGCTCGATCTCAATGCGAATACCTTCTTTTGAGGACTGATTTGAAATGTCCACGATATCCGGAAGCTTTCTCGACTCTGCAAGTGCTGCCACATCGCTAAGGAATTTTCCAATATTGGCACCGACCATTGTATAAGGAATCTCCGTAATTACAATTTTGTCACGGTCGCTCTTTCTTTTTCCGCGCACAATCTCTGCCTTGCCGCGTATTCTTATTTTCCCTCGTCCTGTCTCATAAATAGAAAGCAGCTCGTCCTTGTTTGTCACAATACCGCCAGTCGGAAAATCAGGTCCCTCAATAATATCTAACAAATCTGCTGTAGTCGCATTAGGAAATTCCATCAGCAACTTTTCTGCATTTATGATCTCTCCTAAATTATGCGGCGGTGTACTTGTCGTCATACCAACTGCAATACCTTCGGAACCGTTAATTAAAAAGTTCGGAACACGAACAGGAAGAACAGATGGCTCTTTTTCTGTCTCATCAAAGTTTGGAACAAAATCCACAATATTCTTATCCAGATCTGCCAGATACACTTCCTGTGTAAACTTCTTTAAGCGTGCCTCTGTGTAACGCATTGCCGCAGCACCGTCGCCCTCTATGGAACCAAAATTTCCATGTCCGTCAACAAGTGCCATTCCCTTCTTGAAATCCTGAGAAAGTACAACAAGTGCATCATAGATGGAGGAATCACCGTGAGGATGATATTTACCCATTGCATCACCGACAATACGCGCTGATTTTCGATGCGGCTTGTCTGCATTTAAGCCTAACTCATCCATCGCAAATAGAACTCTTCTTTGAACAGGCTTCAATCCGTCTCTGACATCTGGAACTGCACGCGCCGTGATAACGGACATCGAGTAGTTTATGAAGGATTTTCGCATTTCTGACGAATATTCCGTTGTAATGATTGTTTCTGCCATTTATATTAAATTCCATACCTTTCTTAGTATTTTGTGTATTATAATGCCTACGAATTGCTCCGTTGCTACGCAACTCTCGCAATTCTAAAAAACCTTCGGATTCGCTAATTTTAGTAAGAAACAGCCCATCCGCGCCTATCATGCGCAAAACCGCCCTGTCGGGCTTAATCTCTGCTTCGCAGCTGTTTTGCTTATGAGGCGGCGCTCCTTTCTAGCACACCATTCAGAAAAAACATGCAAGCATGTTTTATTCTGAACGACTGTGCTAGAATGAGCTGTTAAATCATATATCAAGCTGTGCTTCGCGGCCATGCTTATGGATAAATTCTCTTCGCGGCTCAACATCGCTTCCCATCAAAAGCTCTGTCATCTCATTTGCAAGTCTGGCATCTTCGATTTCGACACGCTTTAAGCAACGGCTCTCTGGATTTAATGTTGTCTCCCACAGTTGGGACGCATCCATCTCTCCAAGTCCCTTATAGCGCTGCAAAGTGAAATCTTTATGCGTTTTTCTGTATTTATCAAGCGCAATGTCATCATAAAGATACTGTTCCTGACCGCGCTTTGGCACTGCCTTATAAAGCGGCGGCATTGCGATATAAACATGACCCTCCTGAATCAGTTCCGGCATAAAGCGGTAGAAAAATGTCATTAAAAGCGTACTGATATGCTCACCATCGACATCGGCATCGGCCATTATAATAATTTTGTCATAGCGAAGCTTAGAAATATCAAAGTCGTTTCCATATCCTTCTGAGAAACCACAGTTAAATGCCTGAACCATGGATTTAATTTCTGCATTTGCAAGCACCTTGTCAATAGATGCCTTTTCTACATTTAAGATTTTTCCTCTGATTGGAAGAATCGCCTGATAACGTCTGTCTCTGGCAGTCTTTGCCGAACCGCCTGCTGAATCTCCCTCTACGATAAAAATCTCACAAAGACTGCTGTCCTTGCTTTCACAGTTTGCAAGCTTTCCATTTCCATCAAATGAATATTTTTGCTTTGTCAGCAGATTAGACTTTGCCTTTTCCTCTGCCTTTCTAATCTTTGCAGATTTTTCTGCACAGCCAATAATACTCTTTAGCACCTCAACATGCTTATCAAAGTAAAGCTCTAGCTGCTCTCCTGTTACGTTAATTACTGCCTTTGAAGCATCCTGACTTCCAAGCTTTGTCTTTGTCTGACCCTCAAAAATAGGATCTGGATGCTTAATTGCAATAATAGCAGTCATACCGCAGCGCGTATCTGGTCCTGTAAATTTTGCAGGATCCTTTAAAATGCCAAGCTCTTTTGCATAGCTGTTTATTTCCTGCGTGAATTTTGTCTTAAAACCAGTCAGATGTGTTCCGCCGTCTGTATTGTAAATATTGTTGCAATAGCTAAGAAGCTTTTCTTCAAACAGATCCACAAACTGGAATGCAACTGTTACCTCTATTCCATCACTCATTCCTGTATAGGTGATAATATCATGAACTGTTTCCTTGCCCTTATTCAGCTCGCGGATATAAGCAGAAATTCCATCTGGCTCATAATAGGTAATACTCTCCTCCTCACCGCTTCGCTTGTTATTAAAGACAATTTCCAGACCTGGATTTAAATAAGTTGTCTCATGTAGACGACTCATAATTGACTGTGCTGAAAAACGTGTTCGCTCAAAAATTTCAGCATCTGGCTTAAAATTAATCCATGTTCCAGTTTCCTTTGTTCTTCCTTTTTTCGGGAGAAGTCCGTCCTTTAGCTCAATTACAGGCGTTCCTCTCTCATATTTATCATAATAAACCCATCCGTCTTTTGCGATATGGATCTCCAAATATTCAGAAAGTGCATTGACAACGGAAGATCCTACACCGTGAAGTCCTCCGCTTGTTTTATATGCTGTGTTATCAAATTTACCTCCTGCATGCAGCGTCGTAAAAATAACACGCTCTGCAGATACACCAAGCTTGTGACGATCAACAGGAATACCACGGCCACTGTCCTTTACCGTAACAGATCCATCATTTTCCAATGTCACCTCTATATGATTACAAAAACCTGCCAAATGCTCATCAACGGCATTGTCTACAATCTCATATACCAAATGGTTTAAACCAGAGACAGATACGCCTCCTATATACATACCTGGACGCTTGCGGACTGCTTCAAGTCCCTCAAGCACCGTAATACTGTCTGCATTGTATGCGTCTTTTTTTGCCATCTATATTTCCTTCCTTATCTCATCATCTCAATCATCTCTTATGTCCGTTAATTTTATACCATTGAGTGATTCTTTCTGTCAAGCTGTTTTCCGAATGGGATGTCCCGCAAATTGGAACTTTCCACTCATTTATACTTGTTTTATGAACTTATGTTTGGTTTTATTCTTAAAAAAAATGCTCTGCAACTGCAGAGCACAACAGCTTGTAGGAGAATCGAACTCCTGTTTTCGCCGTGAGAGGGCGACGTCTTAACCCCTTGACCAACAAGCCATATTTATTTTTCTTTGCCTATCGGCAATCGAGGCGACAAGATTTGAACTTGCGACCTCTGCGTCCCGAACGCAGCGCTCTACCAAACTGAGCCACACCTCGAGCTAAGCAGCTTGTAGGAGAATCGAACTCCTGTTTTCGCCGTGAGAGGGCGACGTCTTAACCCCTTGACCAACAAGCCTTGCAACGCTGATTATAATATCACACTGCAAGGCTGTTGTCAACCACTTTTTTATTTTTTTTAATTTTTATGTTACCGCTCACGAAATGCCAGCACAAAAATCACTGCTGTCTGTAAGCCCACACTGACAGCCATAAGTGCCGCTAACAGTAAATACCAGAATTTTTCATTTGTTTTATTCTGCTGCAATGTTTTTATAAGTTCTTCTGATATTGACTCATCTGCATTTTCTTCTTCCTGCACTGCTTCTTCTTGCATTTTTTCATATGTTACATCTGCTGTTATAAGATAGCCCTGCGGATCAGACGTATACTGCGCTTTATAACACACCATTGGCAGATCAGGCTGCGCCACGTCTCCTGAATAAATTGCCTGATATCGCGGTACCATTTTGTTTCCTGTTATCCTGACACTTCTCTTCCAGTTTCCTTCCTCGTCCTGCCAGCCATCTCCATACCATTCTATTGACGTGATCTGATTAAATGCACCATCTAAATGATGCTCCTGCATAAATACCGCCTCATAGCCTTCAAACCATGGACTTTCTTCTGTCGCGTAAAAACATTCATCGTTTCTTTGATAAACCCAAGACTCTCCATTCCAGCTGTAAATATCCCACTCCTCAAGAGCACCTTCCTTCCAATCTGCGCCATCCTCTTTTAACTCAATTCTTCCAATTGTTCCATAAAGAGCTTCTCCTGTCACTTCATCTGCTGTCTCTACATCAAGCGTTTCCGAAACTTCCTGCCCTTCCTGACAGCTTAAGTATTTCGTCACATTTTTCAGACGATCTGTCTGCATCCATTCATCTTTGGAAAGTGATGTCAACGTATAGCGGATTCCTGCTTCTTCTATTTCCTGCTCCGGCTCATACGATGCATATGCCCACATTGCTTCGCTTTTTTGTATCAGCTGTGTCGTCAGCTCTGTCACCTGATATTCTACATCCTTCATCGCATACCAATCGCCTTGTTTTTCAACTGTTTCTGCAAAAGCATGAGGCGTGTTTGTATCAGACACATATGTATAAGTTTCCGTCCAGATATCATCCCCATCTGACTGACTGACAAGTTCACCTTCCTGTGCTGTTTCTGTAATTTGCACTTCAGGCTGCGAGACTTCTTCAAATGCCTGTACTGCTTCCTGCATGACCATTTGTGCTGTCAACAGTGCCGATACAATCAATACTGTTTTTCTTTGTTTTAGTACCATAAAATTCTCCTTTTCTTTTTCTTTTTTCTCCTCCTTTGTATGTACCAAAAAAGCATCTGCAGACAACCACCGTTTTTATACGGATCAGTTAGTTTTGCTAGATGCTTTTTATCTTATGTATATAAATTCCCTATGCCTGTAATTACTGTGTATCCTCGCTGTCTTCTTTTTTCAGCGGAACAATTCCAAGCTGATAGCCAAGCGGCTCAAGAAGACGATTCATAGCACGAACGGTCGGCATAATTTTTCCTTTTTCGTAACGGATAATCATCTGACGCGGAACACCTGTGATATCCTCAAGTGATTTCTGGCTCATCTTTGCCTCATCCTTACGAAGTTTCTTATACTCGGCAATCAAACATTCACTGCGCTCTGTTGAACGGTCAAAGCGAGTCTCTTTTTCTTCCATTTTTTGTATTCCTCTTTTCATTGTTATTTTTGCTTTTTTCTTTCGTATATTGCAAGTGTAACACTTACGTTTCTGTTTGTCAAGGCTTTTTTGCGGCAAGTCCCGAAGGTGGCTTGGCTATAGATATTGGATTATCCGTGTAACTTTTCGTTAGCCCACTCCATGATATATGACCTTGTAATATCAAATGATGCACCGCCAACTGACAAAAGCTCTGTCACAAATTCATTATGATCAAATGATTCACCAAGCATCTCCTTTACCTCTTCTTCCAGATCGCATATCTGATAATAGCCGATTGAATAGCTAAGAATCGTACCTGGCTCTGCCATACACGCATCATATACATCACGCACATCTTCTGCGCTGTCAAGATAGAAGTAAGTTTCCCACAGATCATATACATCATCAACTGTCCATCCGCCATAATTGATTCCAATATCAGACAAACCCATTAACAGATAACTAAACTCTTGATCCAGAAAAATAACTTCCATCATATCTGGATCAAGTCCCCAGCTATCTAGTGAAAGACGCGCTGCATATTCTGCCCATCCCTCCTCAAAGCCAATATTTGACACAAAGAAATTGATCGGATGCCAACCCTGCTGTTTTACATAATTAAAAAAGTACAGATGACCAGGATAACCTTCATGCGCCAGCGTTTCATACAAAACTCCAAGATCCGTGCCAAGCGCATCTGGATTTAAACAAATCTGATTAATATCGTCATGATCCTCCTGAGGTGTCAGGTAATATGCCAGTACGCCATTGCTTCGAAGAGCAGTTGGAAGCTCCTCTACCTGATAACCAGGATCTGCAATCGGTGCAAAATTTTCCTTTGTATAAACACGAAGCGCATCTAAAATCTCAGATGGTGTTCTTTTTTCAAAGCCATACTCTGAATTCATATAGCCTTCATATATTTCATCATCCTCTAACAGCTCTGAGAATCGTTCCTCACAATCATCAAGCTTGTCATACATATAATCAAACAATTCCTCGGCATCCATAGAAACACCTGCATATGTTTCAATTAGATAATTATAATAATCCTCGCCCTCAGCATATTCAGCAAAGCCTTCCCACTCGTCAAATGTTTCCTGCCACTGTGAAAGCTGCTGTTTAAGCTTTGCAAATGCCGGATTTACAATCTGCTCTACAAGTTCTTCGTTTTTTGTTTTAAAATCCGCACGTTCTTCATCAGAAAGAAATGCAGCCTCATCAATTTTTTTCTCGAAACCCTCAATAAAAACATTTGTGTTTTTGCCGACAAGCTCATCAATTGCCTCACTATTAACCTGCAGCATATACTTTGACGGGACTAGATCATATTCTGCATACTCATTTGTATACTCAATTACATAATCAATATAATTTGGAATATCCTGTAAAAATTTTAAATATTCTTCTACATCCTTCTTCTCAATAAACAAATAATTTTGAAAATTATTAGCAAGAGAATTGACAATTCCATTTGACCCGCCAATAAGTGAAGAAAAGTCAAACATGTCCGCATACTTCTCATTCAGATCAATCTGCTCCATAAGCTTATCATACAAGATCTGCTGTTGTCTTGTCAGTTGTGTCTTATCAAATGACCTCAATTCCTTAAGGTCTTCCTCCTGCTGCTTTTCATATGCTTCAATTGCGGCCTCATCATACTCACTGTAATCCATCAATGTATATGAACTTAGTTCAATGCCATAATTTTCTGGATGCTCAAGATAAAAATGAATTTGAAATGGATTTTCACTGATCCATTGTGCATAAATTCTGTCCAGATAAGCATCAAATGCATCCTGTGTCTTTTGATCTGCCACTGCTGGTATACACTGTATCATGAGACTGCATATCAATGATGCTGCCCCCCATTTCATTTGTCTTTTCATAGCTGCCCCTTTCTTTTTGTCATAAGAAATCGACTGTACTTTTCACTTTTTATTCCTTTATCATTAAAACTGCTGCCAAATTACCTCTTTGCGCCCCCATAATTCTATGAGAGTACAAAAGATCTGGGTTACATCTGGTACAAATATTTGTTACACTGATATTTTGCGGCTGCACGCCAGCCTCCTCTAAAATTATGCGGTTTGCCCGCCACAAATCAAGATAGCTTCTGTCATTTCGTCCTGCATGACATATTGCTTCCATCTGTTTTTTTGAAAATGTTTTTGCAAATTCTTCTACTACCTCTGGTCCTACCTCAAAGCAATCACCGCATATACTCGGTCCGATGGCTGCTATCACATCCTGTGGCTGTGTGCCAAACGCTTCATTCATCGCTTTTAGTGTTTTTTCACCCATGCGTCCCACGGTACCGCGCCATCCGGAATGTGATAATCCAATTGCCTTATTTTTAGGATCTGCAAAATAAAGCGGCACACAATCAGCATAAAATGTTACAAGCGGCAGCCCCGGCTCATTTGTAATTAATCCATCCACATCTGTGTAATCGCGTTCTCTTACCGTTCCCTTTCCGGCATCTTTTTCTGTCACAAGGCGTACGTTTGTAGTGTGAGTCTGATGGGACAAGACTACTTTTTTCCAGTCAAAACCCACTGCATCTCCAAGCCTTTTATAATTCTCTGCAACAATTTTATCTTCTTCTCCGCGTCCAAACCCCAGGTTCATAGACGCAAAGCAGCCACTGCTCACACCGCCAAGTCTTGTAGAGAAGGCATGTGTCAGCCAGGACTGCTTTTTCAATGCTTCAAATTCCAAATAAGGAACTTTATCTTTTTCAATTAACCGCGGGTCTTCTCCCGTACCTTTTCGAATGAGCATCATATTTTGATCTCCTTTTTACACGTACTGATCTATCAGCAAAGAAATGCATCCCTGACAAGCCGAATTTCTTCTCCCAGTATTCCCACTGCATCAAAGCGGCATTTAACACTTTGATATTTTGAATGTGTCAGCAAATAATACTGCGCTGTCCGAATAATTTTTTGCTGCTTTCGTTTATCGACTGCCTCTAACGGATCGCCTGTCTTTTCATTTTTACGGTATTTCACCTCAATAAAGCACAGGCAATCTCGTTCTATTGCAATTATGTCAATCTCTCCGATTCTGCACCGATAATTGCGTTCTATTATCTGATACCCTTTCTTTGTCAGATAATCTGAAGCTTTTAATTCATACACGCTTCCGATCTGGCGTTTATTCAATCCTGTTCTCCCTGCCAAAAGGCACTGATAAAGGTTCTTCTGTGGATCGGCACAGGTCCTTTTTTCTTTAACGTTTCAATATGAGCTGCACTTCCATATCCCTTATTGTCTGAAAAGCCATATCCCGGGTAAATTCGATCATACTCACGCATGATACGGTCTCTCGTCACCTTTGCGATAATACTGGCAGCTGCAATCGAATAACATTTTGCATCTCCCTTTATAATCGGTGTCTGCGCCACGGTAAGCTTAGGAATACGCACTGCATCTGCAAGCACATGGCCAAGCGGCAGCGTAAGTTGGCTGACCGCCTCGCGCATCGCTTCATATGTTGCCTGCAAAATATTGATTTCATCAATTCTTTTTGCATCGACAATTCCTACTCCATAGGATACTGCTTCCTTTAAAATCTGCTCGTAAAGCTGTTCTCTTTTCTTTTCTGAGACCTGCTTTGAGTCGTTGACATACGGAATTTTTCCATCACGCGGCATAATGACAGCTGCCGCCACAACTGGTCCCGCAAGCGGTCCTCGTCCGGCCTCGTCAATTCCGCAGTATATTGTGCTGCCTGCAATCTCACGTTCAAAGTCGATCATCCCCTGAACACGCTCAAGCTCCTTTTTTTCCTTTTCCAAGCGTTTCATAGCCTTTTCTGCAAGAAGCTGCACACTTTTTCTTGGGTCTGTACGCAGATTGCTGCAAAGTGCAATCAGCGCCTCTTCGCTGCAATTTTGAAGTTCCTGCGTAATCGCAGCAACTGACTTTTGTTTCCCATCCATGTTCTTTATCCTGTCTTATCCTTCGTTTTTTTGCAGCAAAACATTGTTCTGACTGCTTATGCCTGCTTAGGCACCTCAAGCGAAACCTTTCCAATGCGGCCGCTTCTAAAATCATCAGTAATCTGCGCAGATACCTTATCAAAATCAGTCTCTGCACCCCTCTTTAAACAACCTCTCTGTCTGGCAATATTTTCCATCCAGATTACTATTTCATTGTCGCGCTCATCATCTGGCTGCGGCACTGCCCCGTAGCGTGCTTCAAACAGTTGATTGTAATTCGCCTTTCCATATGAAAGCAAATGGTAGGCAATTTCCTGCATATTAAGTACTTCATCGCTGATTGAACCCACACAGGCAAGCTTCATTCCGATTGCCTCATCATCAAACTTAGGCCACAAAATACCTGGCGTATCAAGAAGCTCAAGCTGTTTGTCGATCTTGATCCACTGGTTTCCACGCGTAACACCTGGCTTATTTCCTGTCTTTGCAGCTGTCTTTCCTGCAAGTGAATTAATAAATGTAGATTTTCCTACATTAGGAATACCTACAACCATGGCGCGGATCGGACGATTTAAAATTCCCTTGCGGCGATCACGCTCAATCTTTTCCTGACATGCAATTTTCACACCATCAACGACAGCTTTTTTGAAATTTGTTTTTCTTGCATCAAGACGAATTGGTGTGATGCCCTTCTTTCTAAAATAATCCATCCAGGCAAGTGTCGCCTGATCATCTGCCAAATCTGCCTTGTTCAAAAAAATCATTCTTGCTTTTCCAGCTGCAAGTTTATCAATATCGGGATTTCGTCCTGCCAAAGGTGCTCTCGCATCTGTTAGTTCCATAACAAGATCGACTAATTTCAGATCCTCCTGCATAGCACGGCGTGCCTTTGTCATATGTCCCGGATACCACTGTATCTGCATAGTTTCTCAAACCTTTCTTTTCTTTCTGAACAGCTTCGCTGTTTTCAGTATAACTCATTTTGCTGTTTGCGGTCAATCCAATTCTCTATAAAAGATGGAATGAAAGAAATGACTCTCCCACAAACCAAACCTTTCCCACAATCTGATCCTTTGATACCATACCAATATCTTCTGATCTGCTGTCTTCACTATAAACTGCATTATCTCCCAAAACAAAATATTCGTTTTCTCCAACTGTCAGCTCATCTGAAGCTGTTCCTGCATAGATCAGATCCTTACTATATTCATTCGCCTGCTCACACAAAGTTCCATTTATATAAATCATTCCTTCTTTAATGCTTATGCGATCACCCGGACATGCAATGATACGCTTGATTTGAAGCTCATCGCTGTCTTTGATCTGAAATGCAATTACATCAAACTGCTTCGGTGAAACAAAACGATACTGTATTTTATTTAGTAACAGCAGACTTTTTTCTGCGACTGCCGGTTCCATAGAATGACCCTTCATCTGCATTGGAAATGCCAAAAACAGATAAACAAACAGCGCCAGTATAATTAGAAGCGCTGTATTTGCCAATCCGCTCACAATACGCCACGGAAGGCTCTTTTTCTTTTGTTTTCCCAACGATACTGCTTTCATCTATCTGTACCTCTATTTAATCCCAAACAAAATCTAACTGACCGTCTCTCGTAAAGTCAAAAAGGAGAGGTCATACATATTGTATAGGCCCCTCCTTTGTATAGGTTCGTTATTACTTTACGATTTCCTTAACCTTAGCGCTCTTTCCTACTCTCTGTCTTAAGTAGTTCAGCTTTGCTCTGCGTACCTTACCCTTGCGTACAACTTCGATTCTCTCTACTGCTGGAGAGTGTACCGGCCAGGTCTTCTCTACACCAACACCGTTGGATGACTTTCTTACAGTGAAGGTCTCACGGATTCCGCCGTTCTGTCTCTTTAAAACAGTACCCTCGAACATCTGGATTCTTTCCTTCTCACCCTCGCGGATCTTAGCGTATACTCTTACGGTATCGCCTACGTTAAACTGATCAACATGCTCCTTTAACTGAGCCTTCTCAATGCTTTCAATAATGCCACTCATAGTGTGCCTCCTTATACTAATACGGATGTTCATAATACACGCAGTAACAGCGGACCATCTCTAAAATCACAACAGAAATACTTTATCATATTGCTCACAAAAAAGCAAGCTGTTTTTTCTTTTTTTCGCATGTTTTTTCTTTTTTTGCAGATACTGTCCATAAGCTTTTATTTGGAATGAATTGAAATGCCATTTTTTCGGTAATCAGTATCCAGATGAAAGTCTCACACAAATTTATAAGGAGATTTCTATTATGACAAATTGTACCTGTACCGTTACAGAATGTAAGCATAACGACGATCACTGCTGCTGCAAATCAGAAATTCTTGTTAATACAGACTCAAAGAATGACTGCTCATGTGGCTGCACATGCTGTGCAAGCTTTGACCAAAAAACTTCCGATTCTTTTAAAAACAGCACACAGACACCAAATCCTGCTTTAAAAATTGGCTGCAATGCTGTTCAGTGTATCCACAATGAAAACCATTTATGTCAGGCAGAATCAGTGGCAATCAATGGAATGAATACACAATCAGGCAATCATACAGAATGTGCAACGTTTCAGGCCAGATAATTATAAAAGCACATGAAAAAGGCGCCTCGGCGCCTTTTATTATTTTCCACGAATTTTCTGGATTGCAGTCACAATCAATAGTACGCAAAGATTTACAAGCACAATGCTTGCACCAGTCGGTGTGGAAAGTAAAAATGAAATCACTAGGCCAAGTAAGAAGTCTATTACTGCTGTGATTGCTGCTGCAATAATAACACCGCTAAAGCTTCTCTGAAGACGCATTGCTATAAGTGCCGGAAAAATAATAAGGCTTGAAATCAGCATTGCTCCCATCATTCGCATGCCAAGGGTGATCGTCACTGCTGTAAGAACAGACAAAAGTGCATTAAAACGTCCAACAGGAATGCCAGATGCCTTTGAAAAATTCTCATCAAATGTAATAGAAAAAATACGGCTGTAAAATAAAATAAACAGTGCCAAAACAATAACACATAAAACTATACTTATCATGACATCCTGCTCATTCATAACGAGAATACTTCCAAACATGTAGCTTGAAACATCTGTGTTGATACCAGTTGTCAAAGCTGTGACCGTGATGCCTATTGCAAGTGCTGATGAAGATACTACGGCAATGGCCGCATCATTTTTCATATGCGCGTTCTCACGAATCCTAAGCAGACAAAAGGAGGCAATAATAACAATCGGAATAGAAATCCAAAGCGGAGATACACCTAATGCAACTGCAACCGACAAGGCGCCAAATGACACATGGGACAGACCATCTCCAATCATAGAATAATGTTTAAGCACAAGGCATACACCAAGAAGCGCCGCACAAAGCGACACAAGCACACCTACTATCAGTGCTCTTTGAATAAATGGATATTGAAACATCGTAATAATCAGATTCATTTTTCTTCTTCCTCTCTGAAAGCCGTTCCAAGCATACGCTTTCCCTCTTCACTTGCACAATACTCTCTGCGCGTTCCAAAAAAGTAGCCTTGCGGACCAATATGAAGAACTTTATCTGCATATGGAAGTGCTCCTGCAATATCATGTGTTACCATAACAATAGCCGTATGCTCTTTTTTGTTAAGCTTTTCCAAAATCTCATACAGTTCACGCGTAACTGCCGGATCAAGTCCTGTGACTGGCTCATCTAAAATCAAAAGACTTTCCGTTGCACAAAGCGCTCTTGCAATCAGCACGCGCTGCTGCTGACCTCCTGATAATTCACCAAATGATCTTGATGCCAAATTTTCAAGTTCAAGATGACGCATCTGTCTTCTTGCCTTTTCCTTATCTTCTTTTGAATAGAAAAAGCGGCCTTTTCTTGTACTTAGACAGCCTGATAAAATCACTTCCCAGACAGTTGCCGGGAAATCTTTTTGTGAGCTTGTCTGCTGCGGCAGATATCCAATTACATGGTTTGAAATTTCCTTTCCATAATTTACCTGACCGCTTCCTGCCGGAATCAGACCTAGTAAACCTTTTATCAATGTGGATTTTCCAGAGCCATTTTCTCCTACCACACAAACATACTCACCTTCCTGAACCTGAAATGACAGATCTTTAATGACCTGCTGGTTTTCGTATCCAAATGATACTTTTTTACATTCAAACAGCATTTTACTGTAATCCTTTCTTTAAATTTTCTGCATTTTGTCTCATCAACTCCACATAAGTCACACCTTCCTGCAGCTGCTTTGAAGTCACAGTATGGCATGAATGAAGTTCTAATATCTCAACGCCTGTTGCTTCCTGTATCATCTGAGCTGTCTTTGTATTTCCCATCTCAACATGATAAATTGCTTTTATATTTTCAGATTGTATCTCTTCTATTAAGGATGCTATGACTCTAGCTGACGGCTCCGTATCTCCGGCGCAACCAGCAAATGCAGCATCATAATCTAAACCAAATTCCTGTGTAAAATATAAAAATGGGAATCGATCAGCAAATAGAATTTTCTTCACACGTGCATTGTCTACAATTTCCTCTATTTCAGACTGCACATCTGCAATCTGTTCGCGATAAGCCGCTGCATTATCGCGAAACTGTTTCTCGTGCTCAGGATCTGCCTCACAAAAAATCTCCTCAATAGCTGATACAAGAAGCTGCGCATTTTCAAGTGAAGTCCATATATGCTCATCATATTCATCATGATGATGTTCATCTTCTTCATCATGATCATGCTCCTCTTCTTCGTCATGGTCTTCGTCTTCATCGTGGTCATGTGAATGACCTGTTGTTTTCATACTTTTTGTATGCGCCTCTTCGAGCAGATCTACTGTCTCTATTCCCTGAAAGGTGATTCCATGACTGCGCGGAACTGCTTCTAACACCTCTTCTACCCACGTTTCCATCTCACCGCCATTGTAAAGAAAAATATCAGCCGACTGAAGCGCAAGAAGATCCTGTGCTGTAGGTTCAAAACTGTGGCTGTCGCGTCCAGGCGGTAGCAGCAATGTCACATCCAAATATTCACCTCCAATTGCTCTGGCAAAATCATAATAGGGAAATACCGTTGCGACAACTGAAATTTTGTGTGATGCTTCTGATGGATCAGACACATCTGCATTTATATCTTTTACTTTATTACAACCAGCAGCCATAGATACTGTCACAAGCAAAACAGCCAATATCCATTTGCATTTACCTGTTAATTTTCGCATTTTGTTTTCCTTTCATATATACTTAATATACTTATCATCAGTATAATTCGATGATTAAATAATTATTTAATTCCCCAAACACGCAGCAAGGCCGCCGTTTTCACGGCAGCCTTGTGTATGTTTTCTTCTTTTTTTATGAATTGATACTTACGAATTGCTCCGTTGCTACGCAACTCTCGCAATTCTAAAAACATTCGGATTCGCTGATTTTCCTTGAAAATCGCTGCATCCTCATGTTTTAACAGGTCTCAAGGTCACAAGCCTCTTCATGCAAGCATGATCAGCTTGTGACTTTTCGACCCTAGTATCACTCAGTTTATAAGCTTACGCTGCTGTAGTTTGGTGCCTCTTTGGTGATCTGAATATCATGCGGATGACTTTCCTTTAAGGAAGCGGCACTGATCTTAACGAACTTGCCAGTCTCCTGCAGTGTCTTGATATTCTTTGCACCACAGTAGCCCATACCGGAACGAATACCACCAACTAACTGGAAGATGGTATCTTCTACTGTTCCCTTGTATGCAACACGTCCTTCTACACCTTCCGGAACAAGCTTCTTTGCCTCTGTCTGGAAATAACGATCCTTAGAACCATTCTCCATAGCAGCAATGGAACCCATTCCACGGTAAACCTTATACTTTCTTCCCTGATACAGCTCAAACTCACCCGGTGCCTCATCACAGCCTGCAAACATACTTCCCATCATGCAGACACTTGCACCTGCAGCTAAAGCCTTTGTCATATCACCAGAATACTTGATACCGCCATCTGCAATGATCGGCACACCATATGGCTTTGCAGCCTCATAGCAGTCCATAACAGCAGAAACCTGCGGAACACCAATACCAGCAACCACACGTGTGGTACAAATAGAACCTGGTCCAATACCAATCTTAACAGCATCTGCTCCTGCCTCGATCAGTGCCTTTGTTGCCTCTCCTGTTGCTACGTTACCAACGATAACCTGCAGATCAGGATAAGCTGCCTTGATCTCCTTTAAGGTAGTGATGATGTTCTTAGAATGACCATGTGCAGAATCGATTACGATACAATCTACTTTTGCATTTACGAGAGCTGTTACGCGATCCATAACATTCTTTGTGATACCAACAGCTGCACCACACAGAAGACGTCCCTGCTCGTCCTTTGCAGACAGCGGATACTTGATCTGCTTCTCAATATCCTTAATGGTGATCAGACCCTTTAAGTTGAAATCATCATCAACGATCGGAAGCTTCTCTACTCTTGCCTTAGCCAGAATCTTCTTTGCTTCTGCAAGGGTAACACCCTCTTTTGCAGTTACAAGATTCTTGCTTGTCATGACTTCACGAATTTTACGGGAGAAATCCTCTTCGAACTTTAAATCACGGTTTGTGATAATGCCGACAAGCTTTCTGCCCTCAGTGATCGGCACACCTGAGATACGGAACTTTGCCATCAGTGCATTGGCATCCTCGAGAGTATGCTCCGGGGAAAGGTAGAACGGATCTGTAATAACGCCATACTCAGAACGCTTTACCTTATCAACTTCCTCAGCCTGTGCTTCAATAGACATGTTCTTGTGGATAATACCGATACCACCCTGACGCGCAATGGCAATTGCCATACGATGCTCTGTAACAGTGTCCATACCAGCACTCATCATCGGGATATTTAACTGAATCTTTTTTGTTAAATGCGTTGTTAAATCAATCATGTTAGGAGTTACCTCAGAATACTGAGGAACCAACAGGACATCATCAAACGTGATGCCATCACCAATAATCTGACTCATGTCTACTATACCTCTCTCTTTGTCTTTAAAATGTATTTAAGTTATTAGTTCTTTGCCGTGATATTCTGCTCAATAATCACCTTTCTCGGCGCGGCACTCTTCATGCATTTGAGAAGATTATCATTTGGCTCGATAACATATACGAACTTGCCATTCTCGTCAGAGTAAGCAATTCCGTAGGTGTTGGCATCAGCCTTTCCTGATGAAAAGTCTACTACCTTCACCTGATTGTTACCTTTGATGTAATCGAATTCATGTGACTTCATGGAAGCCATTTTTTCGATTTTCTGGATGTCCAGCTTCTTCATACGCTTGCGTGTGCGCTGTGAAAGAATACGGTCAATTGCCAGCTCATTTGTGACAAATACATATTCATACTCAACATGCAGACGCGCGCTTCCAAAGTAAGCTGCTGCTGCAGCGGCTAACAGAGCGACAAATCCAAACGGACTAATCACACTAGCATAAAACCCAATCAGAAACAGCAAAACGATACCAATATAAAATGGAACCGTAAGCGGAGACTTCTTGCGCTTTACGAGCCACTCGGCATAAATATCATTATTCATACCTTCTCTCCTTTCATCCCGCCTTGTGGCATGGGAGATATTTAAATTATTATATATTACTTTGATGGATTTTAAAAGACCTTTTTTCAACTTTTTGTTTTTTTAAGGAATTTTTGTAGAAAGATACCGAAGGAATGGGCGGAATCTGTCGATTTGCAGAGCAAAGCGCTGTTTTCGAAAACTATTGGGCGGATTGTTTTCCTCATGATTGGGCGGTTCCTACCACTTTGTGATAATACCTACGGATTGCTACGCTTCGCTCCCGCAATCCTACAAGCATTCGGATTTCGCAGCTTCGCTTTGCGAAACCGCTGCATCCTCATGCTTGGCGATTATTAAAAAGGTGGCAACCGTCTCATGCAAGCATGGACGGTTGCCACCTTTTTCTAATCTGGTATCCAGCTCTCCCGCGCTGTCTCATGCGCAAAATCGCCCTATCGGGCTTACTCGCTGCTTCGCAGCTATTTTGCTTATGAGGCGGCGCTCCTTTCTAGCACAACCTTCAGAAAAAACATACAAGCATGTTTTATTCTGAACGCGTGCTAGAATGAGCTGTTTTATCACATCATTCCGCCCATGCCTGCGCCTGCTGGTGCTGCCGGGGTTTCTTCTTTAATGTTTGCTACTACGGACTCTGTTGTCAGTAAGGTAGAAGCTACGCTTGTTGCATTCTGCAGTGCGCTTCTTGTTACCTTTGCCGGATCAAGGATACCTGCCTCGATCATGTCTACATAAGTCTCATTGTAAGCATCGTAGCCTACGCCATCTTTTGCCTCACGAACGTTGTTGATAATAACAGCGCCCTCAAGACCTGCATTGCTTGCGATATGGAACAGTGGAGCCTCAAGTGCCTTCATGATGATCTTTGCACCTGTCTTCTCGTCTCCTTCAAGGGTAGCAACCAACTCAGCAACCTTCTTGGATGCCTCGATATATGCGGTACCACCACCTGCAACGATACCCTCTTCTACAGCTGCTCTTGTTGCATTTAATGCATCTTCCATACGCAGCTTGCATTCCTTCATTTCTGTCTCAGTTGCTGCACCTACACGGATTACTGCTACTCCGCCTGCTAACTTTGCAAGACGCTCCTGCAACTTCTCCTTATCAAACTCTGATGTAGTCTCTGCGAGCTGACCCTTAATCTGGCCAATTCTTGCCTCGATATCTGACTTCTGTCCGCAGCCATCTACGATAACTGTGTTCTCTTTCTGAACCTTTACAGACTTTGCACGGCCAAGCATATCAATAGTTGTATCCTTTAACTCGTAGCCAAGATCTGAAGAAATTACAGTACCTCCAGTCAGGATTGCGATATCCTGCAGCATTTCCTTTCTGCGATCACCATAACCCGGTGCCTTTACACCTACTACCTGGAAGGTTCCTCTTAACTTGTTTACAATAAGTGTGGTCAGTGCCTCACCCTCGATATCCTCAGCAATGATTAACAGCTTTGCTCCTGCCTGAACAATCTGCTCCAGTAATGGAAGGATCTCCTGAATGTTGGAAATCTTCTTATCGGTAATTAAGATGTATGGGTTATCCAGAACTGCCTCCATCTTCTCCATATCAGTTGCCATGTATGCTGATACATAGCCTCTGTCGAACTGCATACCTTCTACAAGATCCAGCTCTGTCTTCATGGTCTTAGACTCCTCGATGGTAATAACACCGTCCTTAGAAACCTTCTCCATTGCATCTGCAACCATCTCACCTACAGACTCATCTGCTGCGGAAATTGCTGCTACCTTTGCCATCTGTGCTTTTCCTGAAATCGGCTGGCTCATTCTTGCGATCTCTTCTACTGCTGCGTCAGATGCCTTCTTCATACCTTTTCTTAAAACGATCGGGTTTGCACCTGCTGCCAGGTTCTTCATACCTTCATTGATCATTGCCTGAGCAAGTACGGTAGCTGTTGTGGTACCATCACCAGCAACATCATTTGTCTTTGTTGCAACTTCCTTAACAAGCTGTGCACCCATGTTCTCGAATGCGTCCTCAAGCTCAATCTCCTTTGCGATAGTAACACCATCGTTTGTGATTAACGGAGTACCGTAGGACTTATCCAGAACAACATTTCTTCCTTTCGGTCCGAGGGTTACTCTAACGGTATCTGCCAGCTTATTTACACCAGCCTCTAAGGCTGCTCTTGCTTCTGCGCCATATTTAATTTCCTTAGCCATGATTTTGTTCCTCCTGATACTATTTCAATTCATTTCAATCCACACAATACAAGTTTTCAACTCGCATCAAATCAATCATCTTTGACCAAATTATTTAATTTAAGATCTACTACAGATTATTATGATGTTGGTGTCAAAAGATATTTTGACACTAACTGATACCCACGAATTGCTCCGTTGCGATGCAACTTTCGCAATTCTAAAAACATTCGGATTCGCTGATTTTCTTTGAAAATCGCTGCATCCTCATGTTTTTGCGGGTCCCAAGCTCAAAGCCTTTAGTGCAAGCACGAATGGCTTTTGGAGCTTTTGACCCTGGTATCATAATTATTCAACAATTGCAAGAATATCACTCTGCTTTACAATAATGTAGGTCTCATCCTCAAGCTTTACCTCTGTTCCGGCATACTTGGAGTAGATAACAGTCTGACCAACCTTTACCTGCATTGTTACTTCCTTGCCATCAACAACTCCGCCTGGACCAACTGCGATGATCTGTGCCTGCTGTGGCTTCTCTTTCTCAGAACCTGGAATAACAATACCAGACTTTGTAGTGGTTTCTGCTGCGACCTGCTTTAATACAACTCTGTCACCTAAAGGTACTAACTTCATAATGGAAACCTCCTTAATAATTAACACTATACTTTATTATAGTTTTTATTTTCTTTTCTTATGTCTCATTGCTAGCACTCATTTCATCTGAGTGCTAATTATGACATTGTTTATAATAATGATTTTGGCAAAATATTGCAACCTTGTATACGGCTATATATTAGTATTTATCTTTATTTTTCTCTTGTTTTCTTTGTTTTTCTATCGTTTTTCTATTATTTTCTTTTCTTATACAAAAATTACATTTTGTCTTTCCATTTTGTTCAAAATAGAGTATACTAGTCATGACATCCCGATGATACCAGACAATAAAGTTGTGAATCCTTAGTATCATTGGCAAAAATTTTGTGAAAGAAAGGAGTTTGCTATGGCTGATTTTATGAAGAAAGTGACCAAGCTGGCACTCAAGAGCGCTGCTGTATGTGCAGGAGTTGCAGCAAGTGCCGCTCTGCTGCATAAGTACGTGAAGATCCAGTCAAATTGCAGCGAATGCGGACCTAGCGAAGATGATTTTGATGAAGACAGAAACGAGGATGACACCACGAAAAACGTGGATGAGGCTGCAAACACAGCATCTGAAGAAGAGTCTGATGCAATTTCTTCCGATGAGGCAACTGATTCCTCTAGCCGTCGATATATCAATATTCATGTAACTGGAAAAAACAGCGATGTAGACATCAATATTGATAAGGGACAGCTTTTAGACGACGCAGCAAAGCTTGTTGCTGATGCAGCTCACCTTACAAAAAATCTGCGTCCAGGTTCTCACAGTGACAAGAAGGCTGATGAAAACAAATGTGAAGAAACTACAGAAGAACAAGCAAAAGACGATGATTCTAATTTTCATTTTAAACACATGAATGCTGACAGTGATATCGCAGATCTTGACATTGAAGATCTTAGTGTCGATATTGACGAAGATCTTAGTGAGGGTGTTTCTGATCTGTATGCAATGGACGGTGTTTCTGAGGAAGATACTGCTGTCGATACTAAACCACTTCACGAGGATGATGTTAATCCAGAAAAAACAAAAGAAGAAGATTCTGTTAATTCTTCTATCCATCTTTAAAAATCAAAAAACGGCCGGTTTCCCGGTCGTTTTTTTGTTAGTCTTTTTTCTTTTTGTCATCTATCTCCATGATGCCGTTTGTTTTAATCATTGCTCTCGGAATTGAATCCTTGGAGTTTTTCCAAGGTGCATCTTTAAATCGGTAATCAAACTTATCTGCAAACCAGTCAAGTTCTTCTGCAAGACGCTTCATATTATCCAGATACAACTTTCCTGTAATTTCTGTAAACTCATCAAGCTCCTTCTGATTTAGACATTTTGCGCCCTCTTTTAACAGATCGCCATAATGCTCAGTACAAAAACCCTTTCCCTTTGCGTACAGCTCTCTAAATGCAGCGTCACTCTTCCAAGTTGCTACTACAGTATGCAGATAACGCTCGAAGGTGTTATTTATACGATCACAAATAAAACATGACTTATTTAACTCATCAATATAATCTGTTAACGGATTGCTTGTCTCCTTCTTAAAGAAGGATGCCTTTTTGGGCGGCATCTTCATGCGCTTTTCAATTTCTTTGTTTGTACGGTCGATGTGTGTCTTTAAGACTAATGCAAGACCAAGCTTATTATTCTGATCAAATACCATCTTCATGTGTGCCTTACAAAATCCCATTCGATCTGTCTCCATGCGGATATCATCCTCCATGTAGCTCGGACCCATGGTAAATTCGACTGCATTATTTTCAAGAATTGTCTTCATAGCGCAGATAGGACACTCACTGTCCATCGCAAACGCATCGTTAATCGGAATCGTATACAGTTTTTCTTTCATGCCGTCTGCTCCTTATTTTGGCAGCTTAAAGCTTGACTTTAATGAAACAATGCGGTTAAATACCGGCTTTCCTTCCTCGGAATCCTTGCAGTCTACGCAGAAAAAGCCATTGCGCACAAACTGGAAGCTGTCGTAAGCCTTTGCATCCTTTAAAGATGGCTCCAGCACACAATCCTTTAATACGGTTAAAGAGTTCGGATTAAAGTTTAATGTGCCATCTTCATTGAGCTTACCTTTTTCCTCGTCTACTAAGTTCTCATACAGACGAACCTCAGTGTGGAATGCAGTCTTCGCTGCTACCCAATGAATAGTTCCCTTTACCTTTCTGCCATCCGGGCTGTTTCCGCCCTTTGATGCCGGATCGTAAGTTCCATGAACCTCAACTATATTGCCATTTTCGTCCTTAACACAGCCTGTACACTTTACAAAATAAGCATTCATCAGACGAACCTCATTGCCAGGGAACATACGGAAATACTTCTTTGGCGGCTCCTCCATGAAATCATCTGCCTCAATGTAAAGCTCTCTGCCAAACGGAATTGTTCTGCTTCCAAGCTCTGGGTTTTCAAGGTTATTGACAACATCAAGTTCTTCCATCTGATCCTCTGGGTAGTTATCAATGATTAACTTAATTGGATTCAGTACTGCCATAACTCTTGATCGCTTAAGCTTTAAGTCCTCACGGATACAATATTCAAGCATTGCATAATCAACAGAAGAATTTGCCTTTGCCACACCACAAAGATCAACAAACATGCGGATAGACTCTGGTGTAAATCCACGTCTTCTGAGTGCACTGATTGTAACAAGACGCGGATCATCCCATCCATCTACTACGCCGTCTTCTACGAGCTTTTTAATATAGCGCTTTCCAGTAACAACATTAGTCAGATACAGCTTTGCAAACTCGATCTGCTTTGGCGGCATAACAAACTCACACTCTTTTACAACCCAGTCATACAGCGGACGATGATCCTCAAACTCCAAAGTACAGATAGAATGAGTAATGTGCTCAATTGCATCCTCGATTGGGTGAGCAAAATCGTACATCGGGTAGATGCACCACTTATCTCCAGTATTATGATGAGTCAGATGAGCCACACGATAGATAACAGGATCTCTCATATTCATGTTCGGGGAAGCCATGTCAATCTTTGCACGAAGTACCTTCTCTCCGTCTGCATACTTGCCGTTTTTCATCTCCTCAAACAGCTGCAGATTTTCCTCTACGCTTCTGTTGCGATATGGGCTCTCCTTACCTGGTTCAGTCAAGGTTCCTCTGTACTCGCGAATCTGCTCTGCTGTCAGATCACAAACAAATGCCTTTCCCTTCTTAATCAGGAATACGGCATACTCATACATCTGATCAAAATAATCTGATGCAAAAAACAGTCTGTCCTCAAAATCAGCACCAAGCCACTTTACATCCTCGGTGATAGACTTAACAAACTCAGTCTTTTCCTTTGTTGGATTTGTATCATCAAAACGCAGGTTGAACTTGCCATTATATTCCTTTGCCAGTCCACTGTTCAATAAAATAGACTTTGCATGTCCAATGTGCAGATAGCCATTTGGCTCCGGTGGAAATCTTGTCTGAACGTGGTCATAAGTTCCCTCCGCTAAATCCTTATCGATGATCATCTCTATAAAATTTTTTGAGACTGTCGTCTTTTCTTCTTTGTTTTCTTCCAGGACGATGTCTTTATTCTCCATAGTCTTCCTCCTTTAATTAAGCGCAATGCCCTTATCTACTAGGATATGTCAAAGGTCTTTAAATGTCAACCTTTTCTTTTTGATTTCAATATATCAAAAAGGCCTCCTGATCTCTCAGAAAGCCTTGTCAAAAAGCTGATGACGGGACTCGGACCCGTGACCTCCTCATTACCAATGAGGTGCGCTACCACCTGTGCCACATCAGCTTATATTCTTTTGTCAATAAATCTTTGATCTCTCAAAAACTTATCGAAAGCTGATGACGGGACTCGGACCCGTGACCTCCTCATTACCAATGAGGTGCGCTACCACCTGTGCCACATCAGCTTGTTTGCCGGACTTTATTTCGCTCGACACGCACTACTATACTACTTTCCGAATGTTTTGTCAACACCTTTTTTAAGTTTTTTTATTTTTATTAAAAAAGACATCAATTTAGCTCTCCGACTATACAAAGAGCTAAATTGTGTCAAAATTCATGCTATCTGTTCATGTTATTTCAACTCACAGTCGGTATTTTTACGGAGTCTGACATGTCGAAAATAGTTTGATCAAAAACATCGTATGCTTTAAAAACGTCTCTGTCTTACAATCTCGTATGCCAGAACACCCATAGCTACAGATGCGTTTAAGGAATCGATGTCACCCTTCATTGGGATAGAGGCAACCATATCACAATGTTCCTTTACAAGTCTTGATACACCTTCTCCTTCATTTCCAATGACAAGACCGATAGGTCCCTTCAAATTAAGGGAATACATTTCCTCGCCGTCCATATCTGCACAGACAAACCACATTCCCTCTTTCTTTAAGTCTTCCATTACAGTAACAAGATTTGTTACTTTTGCAACAGGCGTATAATTCACTGCACCTGCAGAGGTACGTGCAACTGTCGCTGTTAAACCAACTGCTCTGCGCTTTGGAATGATTACACCATGTGCACCTGCCTGATTTGCAGTACGAATGATAGCACCTAAATTGTGCGGATCTTCAATCCCATCAAGAAGCACAATAAACGGTGCCTCACCCTTTTTCTTTGCATTCTCTAAAATATCAGAGACCTCTGCGTACTCACATGCTGCACAATATGCAATCACGCCCTGATGATTCTTGGTCTCAGACAGCTGATCAAGACGCTCCTTCTTTACATACTGCACCATCGTATCCTGCTTCTTTGCTTCACGCAGGATCGTCTTTACAGGTCCGTCCTGACAGCCATCAAGTACAAACAGTCTGTCAACAGTTTTTCCGCTTCGAAATGCTTCAAGAACCGCGTTTCGGCCCTCTGTTAATGATTCATGATATCCCATATTTTCTTTATTCCTTCGTCCTTTCTTCTTCCTGATGCAGCTTCTCTTTTTCAGGTGCTTCGACGCACAGCACACCTGTGCGCACAAAGCCCTCTGAAAGAAGATCAAGCAAACGCTCCATCTCACCATTTAAATACAGATAACCACAAAGTGCCTCTAATCCAGTTGCATGACGATAATCAGACATCGTTGCATTCTTTGCTTTTGTAAAAGATCTTGCATTACGGCCTCTGCGGTAAGCAGATGTCTCTTCCTCTGTCAAAAGCGGTGCAATTGCAAATGCAATCGCGGCCTGTGAAGAGGCACGGCAGACATTGCTTGCCTGCTTGTTTAATTTATCAACCTGTGTATTTCCGTAGCTTACAAAAATCGTGCGGACAATCATATCGTAAATCCCATCGCCAATATAAGCAAGCACCAAAGGTGAATATTCCTTTGCAGGCATCTGCTTTAATAAAAATTTCTGTTGGATCTGTTCAAGCAGCTGCTGATTTTGTTCCATGTATTTCCTCTTTCTATATCTTTCTGATTTTTATTACACACGCTTCCAGGTCACACCCTGTCTTGTATCCTCAAGAATAATGCCCTTATCAGCAAGTTCTTTACGAATTTCATCGGCACGTGCAAAGTTCTTTGCCTTTCTTGCCTGCTTACGCTCCTCGATCAAAGCTTCGATATCAGCATCCAAAAGTTCTTCTTTTTTCTCAATGATAATACCAAGGATATCGCAAAGCTGCTTTAAAATCTCATACAGTGCCTTTGCTGCTTTTCCTGAAAGCTCATCTGTCTTATTTGTATTTACATATTTTACAAGCTCGAAAATAGCTGCAATTGCATCTGCTGTGTTAAAGTCATCCTCCATTGCTGCCTCAAACTTGCCTACATATTTCTTTGCTTTCTCGATTACTTCGCTCTCCTGATTAGTAATCTCACCCTCGTTAGCAGACTGCTTCTGAAGCCATGCAGCACATGTTAAGATACGATCAAGACCGTTCTTTGCTGCTTCCATAAGCTCTGCACTGAAATTTAATGGACTTCTGTAGTGTGCGCTTAACATAAAGAAACGAAGTACCTGAAGATCATACTTATTCTCAATATCTCTTACTAACAGGAAGTTACCAAGTGACTTACTCATTTTTCTGTTATCAATATTTAAGAACGCATTGTGCATCCAATAATGAGAAAACTCTTTTCCGTTGCATGCCTCGCTTTGTGCAATCTCATTTTCATGATGTGGGAAAATCAAATCCTCACCACCGGCATGAATATCAATCTGCTCGCCTAAGTATTTCTTTGACATAACAGAGCACTCAATATGCCATCCCGGACGTCCTTCGCTCCACGGAGATTCCCAGTATGGCTCTCCTTCCTTCTTTGGCTTCCACAAAACAAAATCAAGCGGGCTTTCCTTGTCTTCCTCGCCACTTACCTTTAAATCACGAAAACCTGACTGAAGATCATCAAGATTCTTATGAGAAAGCTTACCATAATCCTTAAAACTTGCAGTACGGAAATAAACAGTGCCATTCTTCTCATAAGCATGACCTTTTTCGATCAAGGTACTGATCATATCGATCATTCCATCAATTTCCTGTGTTGCAAGCGGATGAGTTGTCGCCGGCTTTACATTCATAGCAGCCATATCCTGCTTGCACTCCTTTATGAAACGCTCAGAGATAACAGATGCCTCAACACCTTCCTCATTTGCCTTTTTGATAATCTTATCATCTACATCAGTAAAATTTGAAACATAATTTACGTCATAGCCCTTGTATTCCATATAGCGTCGCACAGTATCAAATACGATCATCGGGCGTGCATTTCCAATATGAATATAATTGTATACTGTAGGACCGCAGACATACATTTTTACCTTTCCCGGCTCAAGCGGCTTAAATTCTTCTTTTCGTTTTGTTAATGTATTGTAGATTTCCATGTTTTTTCCTTTCTTCTTTTCGTTTTCATCTGTGATTTCTCAACCATTTGATACAGCTTAGCGTACTGCTTTTTAAGCTGTTCAATATCAGCAAGCACCGGATCTGGCATGTGCACCTGATCAAGATCAGTTTGCGGCAATCGTACATTGTCACGTTTGACAACACGTCCTGGAACTCCTACCACCGTAGAATTGGGCGGAACTGGTTTTAGTACAACACTTCCAGCACCGATTTTACAGTTGTCTCCAATTGTAATGGAACCGAGAACCTTCGCGCCTGCACTGATCATAACATTATTTCCAATTGTCGGATGGCGTTTTCCATGCTCTTTTCCTGTACCGCCAAGTGTAACACCTTGATATAAGGTAACATTGTCACCAATCTCTGCTGTCTCTCCAATCACAACACCATGACCATGATCAATAAAAAATCCTTTTCCGATTTTAGCTCCTGGGTGGATCTCGATTCCAGTTCTTCGTGCTGTACACTGAGAGATCATACGCGCTGCAAAATATCTTTTTTTCAGATAAAGCCTGTGCGCAAGACGATACCAAAGTACCGCCCAGAAACAGGGATACAAAAATACCTCTGCCGGCGAATTAATTGCCGGATCCCGTTCTCTGATCAGCGAAATTTCATCAAGTACATATTGAACGATTCTCATGCCACTCCTTTCTTGCTTCGAAAATCTTTGTCCGCAGTTTTTGATACATACGACTTGCTCCACTGCTTCGCAGTTCTCGCACAAAAAAACGTCCCCTGGCAAAAGCCAGGAGACGAAAAATTTTCCGCGGTTCCACTCCTGTGAGAGCATAGATGCTGACACTTATGCTGTATACACAGCCGGTGATAACGCAAACCAGCGTGCCATGCTACTTTATTCACACAGCCAGCTCCCGGATGCACTTCCTGTCTCACTCCACGAAGCAGGTTTTCAGCCTGGACCTGCTCTCTCTGACATTTCCTGCGACAGTACTCTTTCCGTTCAAAGCCTTTTCGAAGCTTTTTTTATTGTATGATGCAAAAATATCACAGATGTCTGTTTATTCACTGTATTACAGTGCTGCATCATTTCTAGTGTTACTATATGTGATGTTTTCGGATTTGTCAACCTTTTTTGGCTTCTTTGCCTTTGGATAAATCTTATAAAGTGTTTCATCATCATAATTTTCATCCAGCCACTGCTGTACAACATTGCTTGCTGGAATATTTTTTTCACGCTGATCCTGGCGCATAAGTGCCGCTGCTGACACAAGACTGTCTGCGGCCATAAAAATGATAAGACACCATGTTATGATTTTTCCGGCAAGCATTGGAATCTTTTCAATACATTTAGAAAGATAAGGATAAACTCCTTTCAACCATACAACACCTGCAATTCCCCAGAAAAAACAAAACAGCAAATTAATTCGTCCTCCGATATTAAACATAAAACCGCTGTAATCCCAGAAGATCTTTCCAAATACAATTTCCGTAAAAACGCTGCATAAGTACTCGTATACACCGCCTAATACAGTTCCCATCGCAAAGATAAACGAGGAGGAGCGATTTCTGTAGTTGTACAAAAGCGATGTTGCTACCACCATTGCAAATCCCCAGACAATACTGAATGGTCCCCATACAACACTGCTTCTGCTCATCCAGTACCCCATCGTAATACGGCAAAATACAGTCTCTATCAAATCACCTGCAAATGCACCGATAAAAAACAATAATACAAGCTTGTAAAAGCTGCAGCCTTCAGCAAAAACAGTTGTTTTTTCCTTCTCTAAACGTTCTCCCTCATTAATTGCAGGGTATGCCTTTTCCACACGCATAAGAATATGCTTTTCAAGCCATCTTCCAAAACGTTTTTTTCTGCTGTAGAGTTCGTGATCAATCTTTTGAATCGTATCATTTCTCTTTACACTGCCGCGAATGATATATGTAGATCCCAAAATATCAACTATTAACACACCAAGCAGTGCCCACAATGTAATCTGCATCATAAATGATGGTACCATATGATAAAGTTTCATCAAAACAGGTGTTACAAACTTAACTGATAAAACGCCTAAGATACCCCATACAATAGAATACTGCAGACAGATGTATCCATCAAGATTCCATCTTTTAGAAGAATAGTCCCACCATTTTTTATGATCCAATTTTTCAAGAATCTTTGCTGTAAACCACTCAAGAAGTGTACTAACTCCCGCACAGCCCAGAAACAAAATCGGTACCTCATCAAACAATTCTGGAAAGCCAATTGTTATAATTACTGCTGCAATGCCGTATACAATACAAAGTGGGCTGTTTAGCATACCTCTGTTCATAAATTTTCGGTATTTTAAGACGCAAAAACACGTTTCTGCAATCCACCCCAAAAATGAATATACGAAAAAGAGCCAAAGACACCCGAATAAATCAAGTCCTCCCATTATTTTCCAGTTATCCTTTCAAATTTTCAATTCCTAAAGATCAGTATAGATCAATTTTTACAGCCGCCACAGCCACCGCAGCCAATCGTACCGTCCATATAAAATTCCGGCTTATCAATTAAGCAGACTGCCTGTGAAGAGATGCCCTCTCCTGTTCCTGTAAAGCCTAGTCCTTCTTCTGTTGTTGCCTTAATGTTTACCTGATCGAGTTCAAGATGAAGTGCCTCTGCAATATTTGCTCTCATCTGCTCACGATATCCGGCAAGCTTCGGTCTCTGTGCAATAACAGTTGCATCTATATTGCTGATGTAGTAACAATTTTCCTCAAGAAGTTCTCCTACTCTTTTTAGCAATTCTATGCTTGATGCTCCCTTATATGCCGGATCCGTGTCTGGAAAATGCTGACCAATATCTCCAAGTGCAGCCGCACCAAGCAGCGCATCCATTATTGCATGAAGCAGCACATCTGCGTCAGAATGACCAAGAAGTCCTTTTTCATACGGAATCTCTACACCGCCTAAAATCAGTTTGCGTCCCTCAACGAGGCGATGCACATCATATCCCATACCAACTCTCATATCAAATCTCCTTACCTTTCTTTATGTTAAGGGCAAAATGTTTTTGACTCCTTTGATACCAGATTTCTAACCTTTTGACCCTGATATTATTATCATATCACGACTCACTTTTATTTTCCACGCAGAATCTATAAAAATTTTCGGAATTTTTTGAAAAATTTGCTTGACATTTTCTTTGATATGCGCTATACTTCTCTTCGTCAAGGGGTCTTAGCTCAGCTGGGAGAGCATCTGCCTTACAAGCAGAGGGTCATAGGTTCGAGCCCTATAGGCCCCATCTTGGCGGAATAGCTCAGCTGGCTAGAGCACACGGTTCATACCCGTGGTGTCGAGAGTTCAAATCTCCCTTCCGCTACTGACTACAAGGATCGCGCAAGCGGTCCTTTTTGTGTCATAAAATTTCATCCCACAAAAAAGGAGAGTCTTAATAATAACTCTCCTTTTCCCCAAAAAATTATTAACTAAATCCAAAGAAGCGCTGTGCCAAACCATATCCCCTGCATACAATCGCTCTTCCGACCTTACCTGGAAGATTTAGTGCAATTCCCTGAGCACTAAAACGAAGATGACGCCACATAGTTTGATTTTCTTTTTTCATATAGCTCCAAAGTGCTTCCTTTTTTTGTTTTGAATCCTCTGTGTTAATTAACGCATAATGAACTGTAGTTACCGTACACATAATCTGCAGATAGCTGTATAAATAGCTGCGCAGCTTTTTGTTGCTGATTTTTTCAAGATCAAATGCATCAAAGATGATGCGATTGACGCGATCCTGCTGGTCGATTCGCTTCATCATAACCTGCTGATTAACAGACTGATCTTCTCTTCCCGTATAGTACATATAAAAATCTACATCCAGATAATACATAACGCGCACATATGGAAATGGCTTGTATACATAAATATTATCAACATAGAATGTATGCTTTGGAAGCGTCAGGTTAATTCCCTTTAACAGACTGGTGCGGTATATTACTGCATGCATCAAAAGATAATGACCTGTCTGGAACTTACCTATTTCTTTCCAGCTAAAGAAACGTCCCCTTGGAAGTGTCTTGCGATAATCAATTGACTTCTGGCGAAGCACATCACCATTCTCGTCATGACGATCGTAAACAAAATTGGAAATCAGCATATCAAGCTCATGATTTTTTTTGACAATACGGCGCAAAAAATCAAGCACCTGCTTATAAGCTTCTGGTGCAAGGCTATCATCACTGTCAACTACTTTAAAGAACAGACCTGTTGCATTTCTGATTCCCGTCGTTACTGCGTCTCCATGACCTCCGTTTTCCTTATGAATTGCCCGCACAATATTCGGATATTTTCTCTCATATTCGTCCGCAATTTCTGCTGTACGGTCTGTTGATCCGTCATCCACGATCAAAATCTCTACCTCATCACCACCCGGAAGCAGCGTTTCCATGCAGCGATCCAAATATGCCTCTGAATTATAGCTTGGAACTGTTATTGTTAAAAGTTTCATCATAAATACCTTTCTGTAGCCTAGCAGCATATGCTGCAGTGCAAATTTTCCTATACAAATACCATACAAGGTAATTATATACAATTTTTCAGGCTACTGCAAGGTCTTTTTGTCAAATACAAAAGTTACTGTCCACGAAAGCTAGATTACGAAAGCCCTCAGGTGTAATGGTTTCGTCGCCGGACCAAACTCCGCAGGTTCCTTTTATGTTCTTTCTTATTATACATTACTTTGAAAGACCTGCTCCAAGTGCCCGGCTCGTGAAATCCATTCACCCTAGGGCTTTGCTGTAAATATTTGCTTATTCGTGAATTGTAATATACACAACTCCTGCAGCTGTTCCTGCAAGACCAATGATGCAGGCAGCCACTGCATATGTCTGCAAATAGCTGCTAAGCCATATGCTTTGCTGTACAAGAATGGATATGAGGTTGGCTGATACATGCAAAATAATTGGTGCTGTAAGCTTTGCGAACCGTTCATATGTCCAAACAAGAAGTGCTCCTAAAATAAATGCGTACAGTGCCTGGAGCAGATTGCCATGAACTGCGGCAAAAATCAAAAGCGCTGTCAAGGCTGACGGCCCCACACTAAGCCACGTACGCATTCTTCTGTAAAGGATACCGCGAAATAAAAGTTCCTCTGCCACTGGTGCTGCAATGCCAACTACAAGTATCTGAAGCCACAGCTTGTCTGAATAAAGTGCCTTTGCTACGTTTTTTGCATCTTCTTCTCTGATTGTCTTTAACCCAGTTAACTCAAACAGTATATTAACGCCAATACAGGCACATATTCCAATGATAATCATGATGATTGCAGAATAAAGTGATAGCTTCTTGCCTTCCCAGCGAATCTGTTTGGAATCTTTATAAAATAAAATTCCCATAATTATAATACAGGACACTTTTTCAATCAGATTTGCCATCAGACCGCCGTTTGGATAAAGACCTAGCACTGCCATTCCTATAGCCATATAGATGACGAGCGGATAGAGCAAATTGATCAGTCGCCTCGACAATGGTTGATATCTCATTTTTTATTTCCTTTTCTTATTTTTTCTTCCCGTTTTTTCTGATCTGCTTTTTTCATGCGAGCACGAAAAGCCTCTTCTGATTGCCGCTTTTGCTGTGCTTTTGACACAACAAGAGCTACTGCCTGTTTTTTCTCCTCAAAGGCTATTTTTTTCTCTTCAACGGCCTCCTGCACTAGCTGTTTTCGCTCCTCTGCTGCCAGTCTCCGTTCTTCTGCTGCCGCTTCT
>QWCE01000633.1_pt1 | contig 150109 bp, 129 predicted proteins | sample 1972531 | NCBI WGS metagenome assembly QWCE01 (sample SAMN09866716, study PRJNA288562) | Human gut metagenome isolate term4_stool, whole genome shotgun sequencing... | reverse complement strand
AGCAAGCCTTTGGCGGGGCTCGACCGCGACGAGTGGCTCTCTATGACGGAAGAGCGCTTCAATACCCTTTTTCATGATTCACCGCTGGCACGTGCCGGGTTGGAACGCATCCGGACGAGTATCCGCTGCATAGGGAGCAACGACCGACCCCTTGGGCAATAGCGCGAATAAAGCTACGCGATACGGGAAGAGCAAACTATCGCAATTACCCCGAGCAGACGAACAACTCACTCGAAAGGTATATACCTTCCAATCGATAGGTATATAAGTTTCTGTTGATAGGTATATAGGTTTCGTCCAAAAGGTATATACCTTTTTACAACTTTGAATCCTGTGTCGCAGCAGAACCTGGCACGATTAAGCGCAACCGTAGCCACTTTTATATGGCGAAATGTTAGCCTTTTTGTATCCGTTGCCTAAGCACCCAAAGCGATTGGTGGTTAGTCTGCCGCTATGCCGATGGACCAGAAGTGATAGAAGTTAGCTACCTTTGCAGGTGAGGGCAGTAGATGGTATTGGTCCGACCGCCGTTGTAGTAAAGCCCTCGGCAGGCTGATTGAGCGATCGATTAGCCTGTCTTTTTCTGTTACCGGTAGCATTTGGTCATATAACTACGTCTCATTCCCGTATATTCTGCAAATAAACTGCGTGCTATAATCCGCCTTATTTGAGGAATGTACCATGGCGTAACAGCGTGCATACGGGGGAAGCAAAGTTCTCTGCTATTTCTTCGCATAAAGAGCGTTCTTTTCTCGGTAAAGGATCACGCTTCCACCTATACAATAAGTAGGAGGAGCGAAAGAATTGAAATGGCTAATCAATGTGGTTGATAGAGAGAAACAACGCGTATTACTCCTTGGAGGCGTGTAGGGCTTCTGCTCCGGCTTCGAGCCGTCTGAGATGGCATACCAATAACTTTCCGTCGTCATCCCGAAGATGCATGCCATTTCCCAAACAAAACTTCCAGCTTTTGCAAGATGCGCAGGGACCGCTCTTAGCCCATGATCGGTCGCGAAAAGCGGTAAATCCGTTTTGCCACACGGTCCAAAGGTCATCATGATGCACATTGCCCTGCTTATAATTGAAGCGTATGCTTGGGCAAGCGCTGATGGAACCATCACAAAGAATGGAGGCTATATTCACGCCGGCACGACACTGGTAAAACTGCTTGCGACTCTTTCCCTCAAAGGCTCCCAAATAGCCCTCACACCCGTACTGCGCCTCAATTTGTCCCTCCCGGTTAGTGGCTACAATGAATTGCATTAATTGGTAGAGTTGGCTGTCCGAAAGGCGGAGTTGCTCATTTTCAGCGGCTCGCCCTACGGGAAAAATAGAAAAGAGCCTCCAGCGCTTCACTCCGGCATTAACCAGATGTTGGCGCAGTGCGGAAAGTGAATCGAAATTCACCGGATTGACGCAGGTAACCACGTCCCACACAATGTCTTCCGCTTTCGTGAGCAGTTGAATGGCATTCCAAGCGCGCTCATAGCTTAGCGGATGACCACGTAGCCTATTATGCGCTTCGACAAAGCCGTCCAAGCTCACAGTTGCGGTATGAAGCCCGGCACTTCGTAGCTTTTCCAAACGCTCAGCACTCAAAAGCATCCCATTGGTCACAATGCCCCACGGATAACCGCGATGGTAGAGTGCCAGTCCGGCTTCCTCGATATCTTGCCGAACCAACGCCTCTCCACCGGTGAAAATCACCAAAAGTTGATTAGGATTGACATGAGGGGTTAACCGATCGATTATACGAATGAATTCAGGAACGGAAAGCTCTGCAATGCCGCTATCAGCACGACAATCACTTCCACAGTGCGCGCAATGCAGATTGCACCGTAGGGTACACTCCCAAAAGAGCGTATTCATCAGATGCTGATGTATATTTTCATCGCGAACCACACGGTACAAGTTCAGTGCCAATCGCTGTTTGAGCGACGGACGAAGTAGCTTTTTACCCATAGAGGAATGCTCGCGATGCATCATATCAGTTTGCCGGAAAATCTCAGTATCCGCTTATTCTTGAGCTTCATCCGGGCGAGGAACCTTCTTGGGTTCAAAACGAGTATAGGGAGTTCCGTACATCGCTACTACTACACCTCCGTGTATCGGTCTTGGTTTCCCGAAAGCTGTCGAATCGGATGAGACATTTGTTCATCTCTTTTCTCCGAACGAAATGTGCGTGACTTACAGCTCATAAATCCCAAGCACCCGATGAGCACGAGCGCTACCGCCACCACTATATTTCCGAGAGAAGAAATGCTGCTACGCTTCATGATATTTGAACCAATTTGTCTATAGCTATTCCCGTTTAACTTCAAGAGTTATATCCTTTACGATCTTGCCTTTATTCCAGCCTCTTCCTTTGCTTACAAAGTCACTTTCCTTCACATCCACGTTGATCAGCGTATCCGCTACCACACCATTCTGTTCGCCATCAACGTCGCGTATACCAAAGCCAACCTTTTGATCTCCGTAAAATCCGGTATATCTACCGTTCAACTGCACATTTCCATCTGCATCGGTGAGTGGCTTTTCCTGATAATATGTTTCAGAAACAGATACTTGTAGACCGGGAACCGGTTTTGCGTTCTGATCCTTTACGTGCACCTTGAACTCATAATTAACCGTAGGAGTACCGTACTCAGCACCACCTATAATGAGACAACCGGAAAAACCAAACCATCCTAAAAGCAAGGAGGTGCCTGTAGAGAGAAGGCTACGCACAGATCGATAGACTTTTTTCATATTGCCACCAATGGATTTACGTATATCTGTCCACAAATATAATACTTATTTCGCTCCCATTCTTTAAATGGTGTAATGATACTTGGAACAAAGAGTATGAGTTTCAATAAATAAGTGTATCTTTGCACGCGTAAGATGCTTTGTTGGCATGCAAGCGGTGCAAATATGGCCTTGCAGCGGACGGAGCTTCGAACGGAAGGCGGAGGTAACCACACAAAACGGTTTCCTCCTTTTTGATAGAAAAGAAAGGATAGAAAAGGAAACATAGACGTGAAACTCACTGAAGAACAGGTTCAGGCAATCGTTGTTCCCTGCTTGAAAGCGGACGAGGAGTTCCTCGTTTCGGTATCGGTTAGTCCACAAAACGAAATCAAAGTTCGTGTGGATGCCTATCACGGGGTTCCTATTGAGCGTTGTGTAGAGCTATCGCGCATCATTGAGGGTGCCTTCAATCGGGATGAAACGGACTATTCCTTAGAGGTATCCAGTGCGGGATTGGACGCACCGTTTACGGTTGCGGAACAATACCGCAAGCATGTAGGAGACCCAATCAGCGTTCTCTTGAAGTCGGGTGTTCGCAAGGATGGTACTTTACTGCGCCTGACGGAAGATGGGTTGGTCCTTTCGCCGATCCGGAATAATAAAGGGTCAAAGCAAAAAGAGGCATTGCCTGAGGAAGAAGAGATAAAGAAGGAAGAGATAAAGGAGGCTCGTTATCGATTTTAAATCCGTTCGCGGACGTAAAACGTAAGGGCATCCGATTAAATAATAAGCACGAAAACATGCCGCAAAGTAAGAAAATACATCAGGTAAGTATGGCAGATACGCTTACCGAGTTCAAGGAATTAAAGAACATCGATAAGGAAACTTTGATAACCGTTCTGCAAGATGCTTTCAAAAGTGTGCTGGGCAAGATGTTGGGCACGGAGGAAAATCTCAGTGTGATTGTCAATCCTGAGACGGGAGACTTGGAAATATGGCGTACTCGGAGCGTGGTTTCTGACGGAATGGTGGCGAATGCTGCTTTGGAAGTGGGAATCAGCGAGGCACGCAAAGTGGACCCGTATGCAGAAGAAGGAGAGACGGTTACCGATTCAATAGACTTTTCTTCTTTTGGACGTCGTGCTATTCTGAATCTTCGGCAGGCGCTGAGCGGCAAAATAATGGATCTGCAGAAGGAAAGCTTGTACAATAAGTTCAAGGAACATATAGGAGAATTAGTTTCCGCTGAGGTTTATCAGGTGTGGAAAAGAGAGGTTCTGCTGGTAGATGACGAAGGAAACGAGCTTCTTTTACCGCGCGGCGAACAAATCCCCGGAGACTTTTTCCGTAAAGGAGATACGGTACATGCGGTAGTAGATCATGTTGATAACGAAAATAACGTGGTCAAAATCTACATTTCACGTACCAATCCCGAATTCCTTAAGCGCTTATTTGAACTGAATGTTCCCGAAATTGCGGACGGATTGATCACCATAAAGCGCGTGGCTCGTATACCCGGAGAACGCGCAAAAATGGCTGTTGAGAGCTACGACGACCGTATCGATCCCGTGGGGGCTTGCGTTGGTATGAACGGAAGCCGTATCCGAGGTATCGTTCGTGAACTTAAGGGTGAAAATATTGATGTGATTCCCTTCACCAATAATCCTTCATTGTTGATACAACGTGCATTGAATCCGGCCAAAATAAGCTCTATTTCGATTATTCCAGAGGAAATGAAGGCGGAAGTGAGCGTGCCACCCGAAGAAGTGCCTATGGCAATTGGGCGCAATGCAGCCAATATTAAGCTGGCAAAGGCTTTGACAGGCTTCGAAATAGAAGTGTTCAGAGATGTGCCGAACGTGGAAGAAGAGGATATTCTCCTGGAAGAATATGCTGACGAAATAGAAGGTTGGGTTATCGAAGAACTGAAGAAAATAGGGTGCAATACGGCTAAAAGCGTTTTGCGTATCCCTCGTTTGGAACTGGAAGAGCGTACAGATTTGGAACTTTCCACTATAGATAATGTGTTGGAGGTGCTTGCCGCTGAGTTCGATGAGGATGAATTGGCGGAATTAGGTTACGTACCCCACGTAGAAATTGAAAATGTGCCTCACGAAGCGGAAAGCGAAGTATCGGAGAAAGGTGCGGACAAAGCTCACACTGAGGAGTAACTGATTGCTGAAACATTAATCGGGTTCACGACATAACGGGAAGAAAACAAGAGAAAACAACGAAAAGAAGAAAAGGAAGAAGAGCAATTATATGACGATTAAACTAATTAATTTGGCGAAGGATCTGAATTTCGGCATAGAATCGTTGACCTCAGTTCTGAAAGACAACGGAATAGAGGTGGCGAATAATCCCAATGCCCGCATTGATGAGGCGGCTTTTCTTCTGATTATGAAAGCATTCCGTGATACGCTACCGAAGGAGAAGTTGGATGCAATGAAGCAAAAGTACATTGCCCCCAAAAGACAATCCTCGGCACCGGAAGAGAAGGAGTCAAAACAAACAACTCCCGCAGAAAAGCCGTCAATCCCGAAAAAATCGGAAGAGGAAACGGATGCTCCTTCCAAGCCCGGTATTGTGGTAAAAGGATTTATCTCTCTTGATGACAAAAAGACACGCAAATCTGCCGGAACGACAGCAGAGAATACTGAAAAGGCGAAACCTGCGGATAAAATAAAGAAACCTCAACCTAAAGCCCCGGAAGTAGCGAAAAGCGAAGAAACAAAGTCGCCCATCGCAACGCCTGTACAGAAAAAAGAAGAGCAACCGAAGGAAACGGAACCGGCAAAGGAACTTAAGAAGCCTGAAGTAAAGCAAAGTGAGCCGATCGCTTCCAAAGAAGAAAAACCGGTAAAACGTGAAGATTTGGTTGAAAAGCATATAGAAAAGGCGGATAAGTCGATAGAAACTTCCCAAAAGAAAGCACCGGAGGCAAAAAAGGAAGAACCTAAAAAAGAACCGGTAGTAGCTCCATCTGTTGAGAATGTAACTACTGAAAAGGTAACTAAGAAGGTAGCTCCCGACAAGGAAAAGGTCACTGAAACTCCGAAAGCGGAAGTAACTCAGGAAACGCAGCAGGAAGTGAGCAAAGAACCAGAGATATTCCGGTTTAATACAGCTTCGGACGCTCCCAAATTTACAGTTGTAGGGAAAATAGACTTGGGCGATGATGCATCTTCGCGCAAGAAAACAGAGCGCGGAAGCAAGCGCAAAAGGATAAACAATCGTGCCGTTGATATTAAAAAGGAAGCGGCTCGCGGAGTGGATCCGTCCACTGCATCGGATAATAAGCGACGCGAACGGAGCAATCAGGCACAAGGTACCGCTAAAACTCAGGGAAAACGTGGCAGAAAAGCACGTAAAGAACAGGCAAAAGCTGAGATTAGCGAGGAAGAAGTACAACGTCAGGTTAAGGAAACGTTGGCGCGTCTAACACGCAAAACAACGGAAAACCGTCGTGGTCGTAAGGATCATGTTAAACCGGCGAACGATACTCCTAAGGAAGGAAGTCAGAAAGTCATTAAGATAACTGAGTTTGTAACCGTAAACGACCTTGCTAATTTGATGGATAAACCGGTGAATGATTTGATCACTATTTGCTGGAATATCGGCTTAATGGTCAACATTAATACGCGGTTAGAAACAGAATCTATTGAAATGCTTGCGGAAGAATTCGGCTTTAAAACTGAGTTCGTGAGTGCAGATGTAGTAGAAGCTATCCAAGCTGAAGAACAGAAAGATAGTGAAGCGGATTTGGTTTCGCGTCCACCGGTAGTTACCATTATGGGACACGTTGACCACGGGAAAACATCTTTGCTGGACTATATCCGCAAAACGAATGTTATTACGGGTGAGGCCGGTGGTATTACTCAGCACATTGGTACTTATAATGTAACGCTTCCTTCAGGGCGCCGGATTACATTTTTGGATACTCCCGGTCATGAAGCCTTTACGGCAATGCGTTCTCGTGGTGCAAAGGTGACGGATATAGTGATTATCATTGTGGATGCTACACAGCGTGTGATGCCACAAACGGTTGAAGCGCTTAATCACGCTGCAGCGGCCGGAGTACCCATCGTATTTGCCATTAACAAAATAGATCAACCAACTTCCAATCCAAACCGAATTAAAGAGGAACTTGCAGGGCTAAATTACTTAGTAGAAGAGTGGGGTGGAAAATACCAAAGTCAGGATATTTCCGCTAAGTTCGGTCAGGGCGTACCGGAATTATTGGAGAAAGTTCTGTTAGAAGCAGATGTTTTGGATCTGAAGGCTAATCCGAATCGAAATGCCAATGGCGTAGTTATTGAATCTGCATTGGATAAAGGCAGAGGATACGTTTCGCGCATTTTGGTACAGAATGGTACACTTCGTGTGGGAGATGTAGTACTTGCCGGAAAATATTTCGGACGCGTAAAGGCACTTACGGATGAAGCCGGTACTAAAATAGAGGATGCCGGTCCCTCCATGCCAGCCACATTGCTTGGTTTGGACGGAGCTCCTTCGGCTGGTGACGCTTTCAACGTATTAGCAAATGAGCAGGAAGCAAAGGATATAGCCCGCAGGCGCCAGCAATTGGATCGCGAACAGGGTATTCGTACGCAAAAAATGCTCACTTTGGATGACATTGGAAGACGTATTGCTATAGGTAACTTCAAGGAACTCAACCTTATTATCAAGGGAGACGTGGATGGTTCGATAGAAGCGTTATCGGATTCACTTATCAAATTATCTACGGAAGAAATTGTAGTTAAGGTTATTCATAAGGCTGTAGGGCAAATTTCAGAATCGGATGTGGTTCTAGCGGAGGCATCGGATGCGATTATCATTGGCTTCCAAGTACGTCCGGGAGCGCAAGCCCGAAGGCTTGCTGAGCAGAATGGGGTAGAGATACGTACCTATTCGGTTATTTATGATGCCATTGATGACGTAAAGAGCGCGATGGAAGGGATGCTTTCACCCGAAATACGAGAAACGGTTACCGCTCAATTGGAAGTCCTTCAAACGTTTGAAATTACCAAAGTGGGCACTATCGCCGGCTGTATGGTGAAGGAAGGTAAGATAAAACGCACCGATAAGGTAAGAGTGATTCGCGAAGGAATAGTAATTCATACCGGAAAGATTGATTCTCTGAAGCGATTTAAGGATGATGCTAAAGAGGTTCCAGCCGGCTTGGAATGCGGTCTTCAGGTAGCAAATTTCGCAGATATCCAACAAGGTGATACAATAGAATCCTTTACCGAAACAGAAGTGAAGAAAAAGCTCTAGTAGATTAGCGGCAAGTGCTATGACTTGGCTCGATATAGCGATAGTTATCGCATTAGGGTACTCGTTGTGGATTGGCTATCGCAAGGGGTTCATTAACCGACTTGCCGTTTTGATTGCTGTAGTGGTTTCCGTAATGCTTGGGGGTGGGGTAGCCAAAATGCTTGAAGTTTTCTTTTCGCATATAAATGGTTTTCCTCCCATTGCTTTGCGCTTTGTAACTCTTACAATTAGCTACTTGTTGGTTTATAAAGGTATACTTTTTGTGGGAAAAAGGTTGGATATTGTTGTGCATGCCATGCATATGTCCTTTATTAACCGACTGCTTGGAACGGTCTTTTCACTTTTAGTGACGCTCTTCCTAATGAGTTATGCATTTATGGTGGTGGATCGCTTTTTACCGCGAAGAGCGGAAAGCGGAGAAAAGGATGTTCGTAACCGTTCGCACTACTACGATCAGATAAAGCCTTTTGTCACAATACTTCTGCCATATCAATGGATTTTGGATAAGAAAACGGAGGATGTACAACAATCCTCTGAACAAATAGCAACATAACATGAACCAAAACAATAGTAATAACCCGAAACCTGACGTACCGCATCCCGATGATATTCTTATCGAGATAACAGAAAACGAGTACAAGTATGGTTTTACCACCGATATTGAAACGGATATAATCGGGAAAGGATTATCTGAGGCTACTGTGCGGCTTATTAGCCAAAAGAAAGGGGAGCCTGAATGGCTTTTGGATTTTAGGCTAAAAGCATACCGGCATTGGCTCACGCTGAAGCAGCCCGATTGGGCTCATTTGTATATACCTCCCATCGATTATAACGATATAATCTATTACGCGGCTCCGCGTAAACACGATGAGGAAAAGAAGGAAATAGATCCAGAACTAATCAAAACGTTTGATAAGCTGGGAATTCCTCTTAGGGAGCGCGATGCTTTAGCGGGAAACACCGCAGTAGATGCCGTTATGGATAGCGTTTCCGTCACTACGACATTCCGAAAGCAACTATCTGAATTGGGTATCATCTTCTGCTCATTTAACGAAGCAGTTAAGAATCACCCCGATTTGGTACGGCGATATTTGGGCAAAGTGGTACCTTATTCGGATAATTATTTTGCAGCGCTTAATTCAGCGGTCTTTAGTGATGGATCGTTTGTCTATATACCTAAGGGCGTTCGTTGTCCTATGGAACTTTCCACATACTTCCGGATCAATGCGCGTAATACGGGTCAATTTGAGCGAACGCTTATAGTTGCGGACGAAGCCGCCTATGTGAGCTATCTGGAAGGGTGCACCGCTCCGATGCGTGATGAAAATCAATTGCACGCGGCGATAGTGGAAATTATTGCTGAAACGGATGCCGAAGTGAAGTATTCCACCGTACAAAATTGGTACCCCGGGGATGCCGATGGCAAAGGCGGTATCTATAACTTTGTAACAAAACGCGGGCTTTGTCGCGGAAATCGGAGTAAAATCAGCTGGACGCAGGTGGAAACGGGTTCCGCCATTACGTGGAAATATCCCAGTTGCGTTCTGTTGGGTGATGATTCTGTAGGTGAGTTTTACTCGGTTGCCGTTACCAATAACTACCAGCAGGCGGATACGGGTACCAAAATGATCCATATAGGTAAACGCACACGTAGTACCATTGTTTCAAAAGGTATATCAGCGGGAAGTAGTCAAAATAGTTTCCGCGGCTTGGTTAAGATAGCAAAAGGCGCAGATTCAAGTCGTAATCATTCGCAATGTGATAGCCTTTTGTTGACTAATCACTGTGGAGCGCATACCTATCCGTATGCTGAAGTGCTGAACGAAAGTGCCGTTATTGAACACGAAGCTACAACTTCAAAAATTAGCGATGATCTGCTTTTTTACTGTAATCAGCGCGGTATTTCTACGGAAAGTGCTGTGGCACTGATTGTAAATGGCTATGCGCGTGAAGTGATGAATAAACTTCCTATGGAATTTGCCGTGGAAGCACAAAAACTCCTCAGTGTAACCTTGGAGGGATCTGTGGGCTAATTCTGAGGAATTCAATAGTTTTAGATACGACAAAAATGAGCAATAATTTATTAGAGATAGTTGATTTGCACGCCTCAGTGCAGGGAAAAGAGATACTAAAAGGCGTCACTTTAAGCATCGGACGTGGTGAGATTCATGCCATCATGGGGCCAAACGGAAGCGGTAAAAGTACCCTTTCGAGCGTTTTGGTAGGCGATCCGGCGTTTGAGGTAACAAAGGGAGATATTCTTTACAACGGAGAAAGCTTATTGGGCATTCCTCCCGAGGAAAGAGCGCATAAGGGGCTTTTTCTTAGTTTTCAGTATCCGGTTGAAATTCCCGGCGTGAGTATGGCAAACTTTATGCGTACCGCGCTGAACGAGAAGCGGAAAGCACAGGGAAAAGAGCCGATGGGTGCTGCCGAATTCCTCAAATTGATGAAGCAGCAACAGGAGGTGGTTCAACTCAGCGCACAGCTTTCAAAACGTGCTGTAAACGAGGGCTTTTCGGGTGGAGAGAAGAAGCGTAACGAAATATTTCAGATGGCAATGTTGGACCCCACTCTTGCCATTTTGGATGAAACGGATAGCGGTCTGGATATTGATGCGCTTCGTATTGTGGCAGAGGGCGTTAATCGGCTCCATACACCCGATAAAAGTACTATTGTAATCACGCACTATCAGCGGCTTCTGAACTATATTAAGCCGCAATTTGTCCATATCCTTATCAACGGCGCCATCGTTAAAAGTGGCGATGCATCGCTCGCGCTTAAACTGGAGGACGAAGGGTACGAATGGTTAAGAGAAGAAATTTAGCTATGGAGGAACAGCATTCTGTAACCCCTTTAGTATCAAGGTATCTTGAGGCTTATGAAACAAATGCGTCAAAAATAGATGCATCTTCATCGCCACTAATCCGGGAGCCAAAATCGGAAGCGCTTCTCTATCTCAAAGAGTATGGTATTCCTTCGCTTCAGTCCGAGGATTATAAGCATACCGATATGGTAGCTCTTTTGGACAAAAAGTGGCAGTTTCCTTTTGAATCAGAGAAGCGTAGAGACGACGAGGGGTCGGCTTATGACCGTTTTGACAATCTTGACGCGCTAAAGGTATCCATGAGTTGCGGCTCGCTACCCGATAAGGACACAGTGCAAAGCGTGATAAAGCAAATGCCTAACGGTTGTTATGTCGGCTCGCTCTGTGATTTTATGCTCTCGGATGCGCCTGAGCAGCAGAAGAAAAGGGTCGCTTCCGTGTATGGAAAGCATGCATATCCCGATAATGATGCATTGGTAGCGTTGAATACGCTCTTTGTTTCCGATGCGCTGCTCGTGTTTATTCCGCAAGGCGTTCATTGCGAGCGTCTTCTTCATCTCAATGAACTGATTGACAGTTCGCATATGCAGATGCGGAACGAGCGGTTGGTTATCATTGTCGAAAAGGAGGCTTCGTTGGAGTTGTTGCTCAGTGTAGCCGAACCGAATGCTACCGATGCGGAAACGCTCTCTCTTTCGGTTGTGGAAGTGGACTTGGGCCCCTCCGCCACGCTGTCGCTCTATAACTGTGAAGAAACCGGCTTGAAGCACAATAGGCTTGCTTCCTTCTTTATCCGTCAGCGTGCGTACAGCCAAATGGGAATTCATTCGGTGATGCTTCATAATGGAGCAACGCGTAATAACATATGGAGTCGCTTTTTGGGCGAACATGCTTCCTTAACGCTTAACGGGATGGCGATTGTGGATGAGGAGCGTTTGGTGGATACCTTTACCCGCGTAGAGCATACCAAACCGAACTGCTTTACCGATGAGCGATACAAGCATGTGGCGATGGAACATGCAACTGCCTCCTTCACGGGACGTATCTTTGTTTCTCAGGGGGCGGATAAAACCGAAGCATATCAGCAGGATCGCAATTTGTTGCTCTCGCCTGATGCTCGCGTTTATGCGAAGCCGCACCTCGAAATATACGCTGATGACGTAAAGTGCTCGCATGGTATGACTACAGGGCAACTGGACGAACAGGCGCTTTTCTATATGCAGCAGCGCGGAATCCCCTTCGCGGTTGCGGAAAAGATACTCTCGATGGCATTCACGGAGGATATTATTTCGCGCATTCCGAACGAAACGTTACGCGAAAAGCTATCCGAAGCGGTAAAGAGTTACTATTTTCGTGAGGAATAACCGATGGGGAGCCCTTGCAAAAAAGGTATATCGGTTTTGCGGAAAAGGTATATAAGTTTGGGTGGAAAGGTATATAAGTTTGGGTGGAAAGGTATATAAGTATGGAGGAAAAGATATATACCTTTTGACAACTACTTACAAACCCTCTTCGGATAGCCTATGATATATCAATGAGGGGTGAGGGGAAAATAGCAGAAAACAGGCATGCAGTTCAGAGAGATAGAAGGGTATGAATCGGTGAAAGCCGACCTGCGTCATATGGCGCAGAGTGGTCGTATTCCGCACAATCTTCTCTTCGAGATGGAGGATGGAATGCCGGGCGTTGCCCTTGGGCTAGCTTTCTTCCAATACCTTAATTGCACCCAGCGCGATGAAGAGGACTCATGTGGCGTTTGTCCCAACTGCCGCCGTATTCGCTCACTAACCTATCCCGAGTTGTTCTTTGTATATCCGGTGGTAAAGGCGGCAGATGCTGTCAATCCGTCTGAACTATATTTTGAAGCGTGGCATTCGATGCTGCTGGAAAAAGGGGAGCTGTTTGATCATTCGGATTGGCTTGAGGCGCTTCAGGCAGGAAATAGTCAGCCGATTATCTATGCTAAGGATGCCGCCTTTATTGAGGATAAACTGAGCCGAACCATTAGTGCCGGTTCGTGGCGTGCCATTGTTATCTACGAGCCGGAGCGTATGAGCAAAGATGCTTCCAATAAGTTGCTTAAACTTATGGAGGAACCGCCTCAGGGAAGCCTTTTTATATCCGTTTCCTTTCATACGGAGCGGCTTCTCCCCACGGTGCTAAGCCGCATGCAACGGATCGAATTGTTGCCCGAAAGTCCATTAGCTGTGGCAGAATCGCTACGCCGGCGGTATCCGAATGCGTCTGAAGCCTCCATTGAACGCGCCGTACGCCGTTCGGACGGCATTCTAACACGTGCCGTCAAGCAGATGGAACTATCCGGTTCTGCTCCGGAGTTCTTTCTCTCCTACAAATCGCTAATAGATGCTCTCTTTCAGCGCAAAGTGGCCGTGATGAAGCAACTTGCCGATACGATGGCGGCAAAGGGACGTGAGTGGGTTATTGCCGCATTGGAGTATATGGAAGATGGTTTTAGGTACGCTTTTCGCTCCGAGGTTAGCGAAGGAACGGATGATGCTGAGATGACGCGCGAAGAGCAATCCGTGGCTCTTTCCCTCAAAGGCGTGATTACTGCCGATACGGTTGCGGAGACATTTGAGTTAATTGAAAAGGCTATCTACCACATAAAAGGCAATGTGTTTACCAAAGTGGTGCTTTTTGATACCTTTATGAAACTCACCTCTCTGCTTACTCCGGCAATAAAGATGAAGCAATTGCGCTAAATCGTTTCTCCCAAAGAAGCAGTTTTTCCTTTAATTCGCTTCCACAGCCTGCCGAATAGCCGCCCGGCTTACCATCGCTTCGGATGAGCCGATGGCACGGAATAACCAGAGGAAACGGGTTCTGCGCCGCCGCATTCGCCACCGCTCTATACGCTTTGGGGCAACCAATCCGCACCGCCAACTGCCGGTACGAGAGCGTTTTGCCGAAAGGTATTTGGCACAAAGCCTTCCAAACCGTACGCTGAAACGGGGTGCCTTGTGCCAAACAGCCGGATAAAGGCTCAGGTTGCGTTATAAATCGGAAGAGAGAAACACTATTATCGCGTTCCGATTCATTGGCAAAGCTGTTGAGCTTCCACGGAAGCGTGCGGCAATCTACCAGGAGCGTGCCGAGCTCCGGAATATCAAAACGATAGCGTTCGTTCAATCCTTTTGCATCGAATGCAACTGCCATTGCCACGCGCTTCTAAGCGTATCTTCCAACTTGCGGTGAGCTTTCCACTTGAGTTCGCGTTCTGCTTTGGCAGGATTTGCCCAAATTGCTTCGATATCGCCCTCTCTGCGCGGCGCAATTCGGTAGGGTAGTGCCACACCGGTAGCTTCCTGAAAGGCGTTAATCAGCTCTAATACGCTAACGCCGTGCCCGGTTCCGATGTTAAAGGCATCAATCGGCTTTGCATCGTCGTGCAGAAGATGCCTTAGCGCGGCTATATGTGCGTCGGCAAGATCAATAATATCAATGTAATCGCGGATGCAACTTCCATCGGGAGTGTTATAGTCGTTGCCGAAAACAGATAGTTCTTTGCGAATGCCGGCAGCCGTCTGTACCACAAAGGGAACTAAGTTTTGGGGAATTCCGTTAGGCTCTTCCCCGATTAGTGCCGAGGGATGCGCGCCAATCGGATTAAAGTAACGCAGCAAAATAGCTTTGTATGAGCGCCCCGCAGCGATGGCATCGCGGATAATTTCCTCGTTAATCTGCTTGGTATTACCATAGGGTGAAGTGGCTTGTAGTATAGGAGCATTCTCGTCCACCGGTAAAACGTCCGGTTGCCCATATACCGTGCAGGAAGAAGAAAATACCAAAGCGCGCGTCTTTGGCGAGTTATCCATACATTCAAGCAGTGTGAGCAGCGAATCGATGTTATTCCGATAGTAAGCAACCGGCATTTGAACCGATTCGCCTACAGCCTTAAACGCGGCAAAATGAATAACGGCATCGATGGATTGCTCCGTAAAGATGCGTTGCATTGTCTCCTTGTCGGTGCAATCAGCTTTATAGAAACGCGGTCGCTTGCCACAGATCGCTTGGATGCCGTCCAGTACACTTTCGTGTGCGTTGGATAGATTGTCCACGCAAACCACATCGTATCCCGATTCGATTAAACGCACCGACGTATGCGATCCGATATATCCGGCTCCACCGGTCACCAGTACTGTTTCTTTCATAAAGGTATGTTGTTAATGGATTCAATATAGTTCAGTATTTCGTCCCGTCCGGTACGGGTTACCGCTGATGCCGTGAAAAAGGGTGGCAGTTCTTCCCAATCTTCGCGTAACGTATCCTGATATCGTTGGATGGATTCCTGCAGTTTACTCTTGGATAGTTTGTCTATTTTGGTCATAATTATGGAGAAAGGTATTCCCTCCTCACCCATATCGCGTATAAAGCTCAGATCGATGGCTTGCGGTTCCAGCCTGCTATCCACAAGAACAAACAAGTTCATCAATTGTTCACGCCGAGTTACGTAGGTACGGATCATTTGCGCAAAAGCTTCCCGCTCCTTTAGTCCGCGCTTTGCAAAGCCGTATCCCGGCAAATCCACTATATACCACGCATTATTGATCAGGAAGTGATTGATTAGACGTGTCTTGCCCGGCGTATTACCCGTAAGAGCGAGCTTAGGCTTTTCCGTGAGCATATTGATTAAACTGCTCTTTCCCACGTTAGAACGGCCGATAAAGGCGTATTCGGGCAATTCATCCTCCGGGCACTCCCATACGGATGAGCTACTCTTTACAAACCTTGCGTCATTTATATTCATTTTCTCCTTTAGGACACTTTTTTCTCCTATCTTTGTGGCAAAGATAACGGATAAATACCGATCATATGGAAATAGAGAGAAAAAAGAACAAGAGGGTAGCGTGGGGCATCTACCTACTACTGTGGCCCGTACTGCTGATTATTCAGTCGTTGATTATCGGAGGGAGCGCTCCGGAGGCTCCTTATTTCTGGCAAGAGCCCGGTTTGTACTATTCCCTTTGGATCACTGACTTGTTCCTTATCGCGCTTTGGTACGCCAATTACTACCTATTCGCTCCGCGGATGATGCGCAAACGTATGTTCGGTCCCTACATTATGCTGGTAGTGCTAATGATGCTGATAGGGCTTTTCCTGCAATTGTTGCTCCATGCCCTATTCGGTTGGGCAACGCCCGCCAATCCGCATAATGGTTCCGTATCCGTTTTCGGCTGTTTAGGCGCACTTTCGCTTATGGCGCTTGGGCTTTCCGTGCGCGGAGTGGCGGGGTGGCTCAAATCGGATGCCCAAGTGAAGGAGTTGAAGGCGACCTGCGCCGGGTTGGAGGAACGGAACAAACAATTGGAGGATAAGCTTTCCTACTACGATTACCGCGAACTTCCTCCCAAGGACGAAACAGTCGTTCCGGACGTTGCGCAGCTTCCGGATTTCTCCTCCATCAATGATGCCGAGTTCGAAGGCAGTGAACCGCTCACCGGTCAGGACGATACATTGGGAGAAAGCGATCCGCCCGTAGAGGCATAATGTTCGGACGAAAAAATCTCTCGCAAGCGGATGATGAAGAGAAGGACTTAGTCCGCCGGCTTCAAGATCCCGCCTCCAAGCGGCTCGCATTCGGTGAGTTGATGGACAAGTATAGTGCGCGCCTCTACGCACAGATACGTTACATGGTAACGCGGCACGAGGATGCCGATGATGTGTTGCAGGAAGTGCTGTTGCGGGTCTGGAGAGGTATCGATCACTTTCGCGGAGAAGCAAAGCTCTACACCTGGATGTACCGCATTGCGTACTTCGAAGCGCTGTCGTTCCTTAAAGAGAAGCGGCGCAAACAGGAACATATCACGCTGTTAGACGATGACAACGACTATTGGGCAGAGCAGATTGCCGCTGATCCCTACTTTGACGGGGACGAGCTGGAGCTTAAGTTGCGTGCCGCCATCGATACCCTTCCACCCAAACAGCAACAAGTGTTCCTTCTTAGGCATTACGAAGAGCTTCCGTATAGCGAAATATCTGAGTTGACCGGTACCTCCGAAGGCGCGCTGAAAGCCTCGTTCCATCACGCCGTCAATAAGATTAAGCGCGCATTGCTTGAATAGAACCATGCCCTTGCTCTCTACTTCTTGCATATTAGCCCTGCTTCGGTGAGGGCTTTTCTTTTGTCTTTTTAGGCCGAAAGCACCCTTTCCTCACTCAACAAGACCTATCCTTCGATCCCGGGAACCCCAATCTTACGAACATTTCATCGATACTTCCTCACCCGTTTCTTCGTACTTTCTCAACTACTTCTACGTACATCTTCGATAAATCCTTAAAAGGATTTGTACAAATCATTTTAAGTACGTGTATAAATCCTTTAAACAGTTTATATAAATCCTTTAAAGAATTTATCGAGAACCTACGTACAAATGATTGACATCCTTCGAAGAAAAGATCGAGCGCCTTCGAAGAAATGGTTGACAATCATCGTATCACGGATTGAGTTACTGTGTATAACCGAACGTCGAGTAAAGTTTCGCTCTTGACCAAAATGCAAGAACGTCCTTCGGTTCACGGACAAATCGGCGCAACATTAGGGGACTTTTTGTCCTAAAATAGGTAATGGTACTCTTTTTGCATTAATGGAGTAGAAAGAATAAACCATGAAACAGAAACAATGGGAACAAAACAAAATAAAGATATGAAGAAAGAGGGGCAAAAGAAGCACGAAATAAAGCCGGAAGAACCCCTACAGCCCGAACAGGATGCGACTACCGATGAGACCTGCTCGGCACGTTTATCCGAGTTGGAGGAAGCGCTCGCAACGGCTCGCAAAGAGCATGATGTTCTGGAGGATAAATATCTTCGGCTCGCCGCCGAATACGATAACTATCGCAAACGGACGCTGAAAGAGAAAAGCGATTTACTATTGCACGGAGGCGAAAAGACCCTCTCGGCTCTGTTGCCCGTAGTGGACGATTTGGAACGAGCTCGGCAACATATCGATACATCTGATAGTATCGAGGCGCTCAAGGAGGGGATTGCTCTGATTCAAACCAAGTTTGAAGCGTATCTGAAAGCTCAGGGCGTTGAGCCGATGGACCCTGTAGGCAAGCCGTTCAATATGAGCGAGCAGCAGGCAGTGGCTACCGTGCCGGCAACGGAAGAGTATGCCGCCGGCATTGTGATGGACTGTACCAAGCGCGGCTATAAGTTGCACGATAAGGTGCTTCGCTACGCCGATGTGGTAGTGGCTCAGTAAGAATTTAGGCACGATGCTGCAGGCATTGTGTAAGAACAAAGCAAATGGCTGAAAAAAGAGATTATTACGAAGTTCTGGGGGTAGCGAAGAATGCCACCGAAGAGGAACTGAAAAAGGCGTATCGCAAGCTGGCTCTGAAGTATCACCCGGATAAAAATCCCGGGGATAAGGAGGCGGAGGAACGCTTCAAAGAGGTCAGTGAGGCGTATGCCGTACTGAGCGACAAGGATAAACGTGCCCGCTACGATCAATTCGGGCATGCAGGAATGAGTGGAGCCGGTGGCGGTTTCTCCGGACAAGGAATGACGATGGAGGATATCTTTAGTCAGTTTGGCGATATCTTTGGCGGACATTTTGGCAGTGCGTTCGGCGGTTTTGGCGGCTTTGGCGGTTTCGGTGGGTCACGGCAACAACAGGCCGTAGTCAAAGGAAGCGATCTGAGGATAAAGCTCAAGCTGACCCTTAAGGAAATTCTTAACGGCGTTGAGAAGCGGCTGAAGGTGCGTAAGGACGTTGTTTGCCACGTGTGTCATGGGGAATGCACCACTTCGGCAGACGGACGCAAAACCTGTAGCCAATGCCACGGTTCGGGCGTAGTGACGGAAGTATCCAATACGTTCTTTGGCGCGATGCGAACCCAAACGACCTGCCCGAGTTGTGGCGGAACCGGTACCATCATAACCCAACCCTGTACGCATTGTCACGGGCGCGGTGTTGAACGCGGCGAAGAGGAAGTTTCCTTTAGAGTTCCGCCCGGTGTGGCAAAAGGTATGCATTTAACGCTCGAAGGAAAGGGCAATGCAGCTCCTAAGGGTGGCATTCCGGGCGACTTATACGTCATTATCGATGAGGAAGAGGACAAAAACCTTATCCGTAACGGAAACGACTTGATATACAACCTGCTGATCCCCATCAGCACTGCCATCGAAGGCGGAGAGGTGGAAATACCTACTATCACCGGACGGGCACGCATAAAGGTAGAACCGGGTACGCAGCCGGGTAAGATACTTCGTCTGCGCAATAAGGGATTGCCCGAAGTAAATACGGGAGGCTCCGTAATGGGCGATCTGCTGGTCAATGTGAACGTGTTCATTCCACGTACCCTCAATGACGAGGAGCGGAAGTTGGTCTCCTCAATAAAGGGAATGCAGGGCTTTAAGCCTACGGAAGGCGATCGTGCCGGCTTAGATCGTAAGTATAGAGATATGCTTCGCTAAGCATCCGTTCGTTTTCATTTGTTACCTTTGCGAGGGATATGAAAGAGCAAGGTTACATTGTGGTAGGTGGTGGCTTAGCAGGGCTCTATACGGCACACATTCTGAGCCGTAAGAGCCAAGTTCTGCTAATGGCACGCGCCGGACTGGAGGAAAGCAATTCCTACTTCGCACAAGGCGGAATGGCTGCCGTTACGGATGCCGAGGATACAACGGCGGATCACTTTAAGGATACGATTGTGGCAGGACGGGGTCTTTGTCGCGAAGATGCTGTTTCTCTGCTCGTGGAGGAGGCACCTAAGCGCATTGATGACCTAATCTCCTTGGGAATGAAGTTTGATGAGGAAAACGGTCACTTGGCTCTTGGCTTGGAAGGCGGGCACCATCATCACCGAATTCTGCATGCAGGCGGCGATGCCACAGGGCGACTTGTAACGCAATTTATGATCTCGCAGGTGCTCCACAACGAGCGTATCACTATATTGGATCATCACTTTCTATCCTCATTAGTGGTAAAAGAGGGGCGCTGCCTTGGTGTAAAGGTGCTGAACGAGCATACTTACAAAGAAGAGTACTATGGGGCTAAGGCGGTTGTTCTCGCTACAGGCGGATGCGGCGCGCTCTATATTCCCACAACCAACCCGCCTTTTTCGTTGGGAGACGGTACCTCTGCGGCATTTCGTGCCGGAGCACGGTTGATGGATCTGGAGTTTATGCAATTCCATCCTACGGCTCTTTACAGCGAAACCGGTAACGCCTTTCTGATTAGTGAGGCGGTTCGGGGCGAAGGTGCCTACCTTTTGAACGAAAAGGGCGAACGTTTTATGAAGGATAAGTATCCGCTTGCCGAACTTTCCCCCCGGGATGAGGTGGCGCGTGCCATCTTTTCCGAAATGCAACGCTCTGAACTTCCCTACGTAACGCTATCCACGGCGCATATCTCCCGTGAGCGTTTGATGAAACGTTTCCCCACTATTGCGGCGCACTGCAAGAAGTTGGGCTTGGACTTTGCCACCGGCATACCGGTAGCTCCTGCCGCTCATTACACGGTAGGCGGGATTGCCACCAATCTGAATGGTGCCACTAACATAGAGGGGCTTTATGCCGTTGGGGAAGCAGCATCCACCGGTGTGATGGGTGCGAACCGTTTGGCGTCAAATTCGTTGATTGAGTGCATTGTGTTCGGTTATCGCATCGCAAGGCATATTATGGATAATCCGCAAAAGGATACCCCTTGCTGCACCGAGTTACCCGGTTTAACGCTCCGCACCTTCGATGCGCAACGGGAACTACGCTGGCGAAAGGAAAAAGAGGAACCCGCAATGCGCAAAATTGGTAAGATTTTGATGAAACATTGCGGTATCGTCCGCACGGAAGCTTCTCTCAATAAGGGGCTTCAAAAGCTTGATAAGCTGGAAAAGTCGGTTATTGGAAGCGCTAAAGATGACCATACTCTTTTTGCTCGCGAAGTGCTTTCCGCACGAATCAAGCTGGCGCAAACCATCTTTAAGGCTACTTTGTTGCGCACGGAAAGCCGCGGCGTTCACTACAGAGCGGACTTCCCTGAAACCAACTCTCCCGAAAAGGCTTATCGAACCGAGATAATCGGGGATAATATCAAGCATATACTGATTTCTCAATATAAATAGTTGCTATGGATTGGACGGATAAAGTACGCAAAACGGTGCAAGCCGCACTCGAAGAAGATCTTGGCATTGAGGGCGATATATCTTCATCTTCCATTTTTGGCGAGGATGATTTTGCCGAAGCTATCCTTACTGCTAAGGAAAACGGAGTAATTGCCGGCATTGAAGTGGCACGTATGGTGCTTTCCTTTTTCACCGGCAACATTCACTTCACTGCGCACGTTTCGGACGGCGATCGGGTACAAAAGGGCGATACGCTTGCTGTGATTGCCGGACCCGTACGGGTGCTTTTGGCTGCCGAACGTACCATGTTGAACTTTATGCAGCGAATGAGCGGCATTGCCACTATGGCAAATCGGTATCAGGAGGCGTGCCGGGGAACTAAATGTCGCATCCTTGATACGCGTAAAACGGCTCCCGGTCTCCGTTTTATCGATAAGTTGGCGGTTCGCGCCGGTGGCGCTTATAATCACCGAATGGGACTTTTCGATATGGTTATGCTAAAGGATAACCACATAAAGGCGGCAGGAGGGATTACCGCTGCCGTGCAAAGTGTTCGAAAAACATTACCTCTTTCCACAAAGATTGAGGTTGAAACGACCAATCTGGCAGAAGTTTCGGAAGCTCTGGAGCAACATGTTGATTTGATTATGCTCGATAATATGAGTAACGAAGCTATGCTCGAAGCCGTCCGACACATCGGTGGCAGATGCTTGACGGAAGCAAGCGGCAATATGACGCTTGAACGCATACCGTCCGTAGCTGCTTTAGGCGTGGATTACATCAGCGTGGGGGCGTTAACACACTCTGTAAAAGCGCTGGATATCAGTATGAACTTCAAAGAAAATAGAAACAATCATTAGCTATTTGGCGATATGACAAGCAATAAGGAACAACTGTTTAATGAAATAGAGGAGCTGAAGAAAAAGCGCAATGCCGTCATTTTGGCGCATTACTATACGGAACCCGATTTGCAAAAGGCGTGTGATTTCTTGGGCGACTCGCTGCAATTATCGCAAAAGGCTGCCACTACCGATGCCGATACCATAGTATTTTGTGGCGTTGAGTTTATGGCGGAAACCGCAAAAATAATTTCTCCCTCGAAGAAAGTGCTGATCCCCGTTGAGCATGCCGGCTGCACATTGGCGCAAAGCGTTACGGCGCAAGGCTTGGCTACTTGGAAAAAGTATCATCCCGATGGGCTTGTAGTGAGCTACGTCAATACCGGCGCGGAAGTAAAGGCAGAAACGGATTGGTGCGTAACCAGCAGTAATGCGCTCAAAGTGATAGAACAGTTGCCCCGCGATAAAGAAATTCTTTTTGGTCCAGACCGCAACCTTGGCGCCTATATATCCCTTAAATGCAACCGACCGATGCAGCTTTGGCAGGGGGATTGCTATGTGCATCGCCATATTCTGCCCGAGGTGGTGCTCGATTTTATGGCTCGTTATCCTGAAAGCGATATTCTGATTCATCCCGAGTCAGTAGCTTCTACAGATGAGCGAATACTCTCGAGTGATCGTTGTCATATCGGTTCTACGTCGTTCATCCTCAATTATCCGCAAAAGAGTCAGAAGCGTCAGTTCGTAGTAGCAACCGAAATCGGCATACTGACTGAGATGTACCGCCGGTATCCCGAAGGATATGAGTTCATTCCTATCGTACCAGACCATATTTGTGAGTATATGAAGCTCACAACGTTGGAAAACTTGCGTGATGCGCTTCTGTACGAACGTTACGAAGTGACCGTTCCTGAAGATATCCGCAAGCGTGCCGTGCTCCCCATAGAACGAATGCTAAGCGTTCAATAAGAGACGTTTCAAGCGACAAACAACGCAGCGTTTCCGGCAACGGCAAAATGATAGCGGAGAGAGCTCCTAAAAGCTCTCTCCGTTTTTTTTGTTTCTCCATTTAGTGGGGTAAATCTCTTTCCGGATGAGGTGCATATACTATTCTCAAAAGGTATGTACCTTTCATGTGATATGTATATACATTTGAATGGAAAGGTATATACCTTCTTTCCCATAGTTATATACCTTTTGAATAGGTATTCTACACCTATGATCAATAAGGGGTAGGGGAGTGTGCAAAAAAGGCTGCGGAGAATGCATCCCCACAGCCTTTCGTTTTAAGTATATGACCGTTGTTACTTGGTTACACGTTCCAAGCGTTTCATCACGGAGAAGATGAATGCAGCTGAAAGCAGGCAGCAAGCAATCAGGATACCCCAGAAGGCCACCAAAGACATCTTATCCCAAAGCGAGCCCATAACGCCTACGAGCAGGTTACCTACAGCGGTAGCGGCAAGCCATCCGCCCTGCATCAGGCCGGCATACTGTGGAGGTGCTACTTTGGAAACAAATGACAATCCCATCGGACTCAAGAACAGTTCGGCAAGCGTCAGTACGAAATAGGTACCGATAAGCGCATTCGGTGATACGAGTGTGCTACTGGTTCCTTGTAACGTACTCGGAGCGGGCAGCCCAACGGAAGTGAACAACAGCACCAAAAAGCCGACGGCTGCCAGTAACATACCGATACCGATTTTGCGCGGTGCCGAAGGTTCTTTGCCTTTGCGTGCCAAAGCTGTGAATATACCTACCGTAACCGGAGTAAGCAAGATGATAAAGAACGGGTTGAATTGCTGGAAGATCTGCGGTGTAATGTTAACGAGCGGTTCGGCAATCGTTCTGATATCTACAAAATATCCGGCAATTAATAGTACAATACCGGCTACAATCAGCCAAATACCAGTCTTTGCATTCTTCTTTCCCCCCAACAGTCCAAAGGTAGATAGGTAGATCCCATACATGAACACTATAAACGGTATAAGGATAAAGAGAGAGAATACCATATATTGGCTACTCGTAACCTTGCTGACCGTATAGTCTCGTGCAAAGAATGTCATAGTCAATCCATTCTGATGGAACGACATCCAGAAGAAAATTACCACCACGAACACCAGACCTAAGGCGATAAGGCGTTCGCGAACTTCCTGCTTTGACATGGCCGGAACATTCGTTTTCCCTTGCGCCTCAGCTGCCGCTTTAGCTTGTTTGGCTGTTACGTCTACCGCTTTCCACGTGCTACGGAAGATAAGGAATATCAGGATTGAGAAAATCAAACTGATACAAGCTACAAAGAATGCCAAGCTATACGAGTGTGACAGCGTAGCGGTAACGTACTTTTGGCCAAATGCCCTCGGAAAATCACCGGTAGCATCTGCACCCACAATACTTACCGGCACTTCAGCTTGTGCTACTCTTTCGCGGATAGCTTGCTGCGCAGGCGCATCTTCAGGATTCTTGCTTTGCAGAAGATTGTAATCTTCTTTAGTAACCATCAGTGCCGGATCGGTAATAACATTGCTTTCCGTATACTGGTGTAAGCCGGCAATCTTCAAATTCAGTAGAACTTCGGCCTCGTCCTCGGGGAACATAACGCCGTCTTTCTTTTTGGCAGCTTTGATCTTTTGTGCTTGTTCTTCTGCGGAAAGAGCGTCAAATCCTTGGTGCTGTGCAGCGTATTCACTAATAAATGCAGTTTGGTCTACCGTTTTGTCGTTCAATTTGACGTAGTTGTTCGGTATGGACGCATCGTAATAGAATTGTTCGCGACCGAGGATTGAGTTCGTAATTGCATTACCTACGCTGGGCGCGAAGAAAGCACCGATATTAATGAACATATAGAATATGGAAAATGCCATATCTCTGTTCTTGGAATAAGCGGGATTATCGTACAACTTACCCACAAGTGCCTGCAAATTACCCTTAAATAGCCCTGTTCCGCAGGAAATGAGAATAAGTGCGATAAACATTACCGTCAATCCTGCAGCAGCTGTACCTAAAGGCAGCCCCAAAATGAGGTATCCTGCAAACATAATGCTTATCCCGATTAGAATCGTCTTGCCATATCCAAGCCATTTATCGGCGATGATACCGCCAAAAACAGGCAAAAAGTAGATGAGTGCAAGGAAGCTCCCGTAGATAACACTGGTTACGGCAGACGAAAAGCCGAACTTCGCCTGCAAATAGAGCGTTAGTATGGCTATCATAGTATAATAGCCGAAACGCTCACCCATATTGGCTAGGGCCAACACAATTAATCCTTTTGGATGATTCTTAAACATACTATTGAGTGTTTTAATATTGTTTCCTTATCAGATTACCGCTCTGCGGCTTCGCTTATATCTATGAGTGCACCGGTAGCCGTATCGAATTGAACGGCAATGTTGCCGGAACGGCTGCGCCCCATGCGGTTTGAAAGAACATTTTTCATACCGAATTGGCTCAGCAGAACCTCTTTTTCTATCCAAATGCGTCCTCCGTGGAGCAGCGTTGCCGTAGTGCGCCCCGGAACGTTATAGACAATTCCTTTGAGCTTAGCTTGCCGTTCTGTCTCTTCCTGCGTTAATGAAGCGGCAAGAGATGGAACGATGCGCAGAATTATGGCATCCCCTTTGGCGGAATCAGCGCTAACAAAGCCCCCTTTCTCGGAAAAACGCGTAAGAGTAAGCTCCTTTGTTTCTGCATTTGGAAGTACATTGAAGCGCTTTACGTAGCTTTGTGTTGTGCGGGTTCCATAAAAAAGAGCTTCCACGGCAGCAATTTGTTCTTGCAGCGTGCGTACCATTAATCGGTAAGCTTCGCCCTCGCTCGGGGCGTTTTCTGCCTTTCCTGCGATGAGTCCGCGCAGATCCTCACGCAAATCAAAGAGTAGTTTGGCGGCGATTTCGGCACGTTTTGCCGCGGAAGTAGCTAATCCATATTCCGGTGGAAATACCGGTGCTATAGCAGATAAGCCGGAAGCTGCATCGGAGGCGGCAACCTCTTGCTTTAATTCGTTACGGATAGGATCGGCATTGATGGCGACAAGTATTCCGTCAGAGGTTAGCGATACAAAGCTTGAAGCGTTCTGTGGACGGAACTGAATAGTATAAACTTGTGATTCATCCGGTATTCCTTCCGTTTCAATTGTGGCATTTGTGAGCTTTTGTGCTGCCTGTGCCGTTAGTTCTGCCTTTTTTCCTAACAAAATGCCTGCATATCGCGCATAGCACCCCGGTTCGAAGCGGCTCTCCTCCGCGGTAAGTGTAACTACAATTCGCGTTTGTGGCAAGAAATAGGTAATACCTTTGTCGGAGGCATCCACCGGATAGAAGCGGCTTACACTCTGCGCACAAAGCAACCCGGGCATTGCAAATAGTAAGAAAAGTAGCCCTTTATAGGTTCGTATGGGATATACTCTCGCTCTCATTGGCCACAAAACTAACCATTTCTACCGACATATCTTCCCTTTTTGATAGTGCGATTTGTCTCAGAAAAATAAAAAAGCTCTCTCCCCGCATGCGGGAAGAGAGTCTTTTCCAGTGTTGAAAACAGTTTTTACTGCCGAACTTCCTGGCATGCATCACGCACTTACGAAGTTCTTTCTATAGAAGAATACGAAAAAGAATTTGTTGCTTTCACCCGATCGTTACCTTCTGTCGGGTCTGTTTCTTGTGCTCCTCGAGGGACTGGTAGCTACATTGCTTGCGGCATTCTCTATCTCTTTGCGCGTAAAGTTCCCGTTGAAGTCGATCGCCACAAAGTTATCCGGCTCGTCAACAATTAGATAGAGATTCTTCGCTCTATCCCCCTTTATGCGGCCAACTAAGTAAATGATGCTCTCCTTCTCCTTCAGATAGAACAACTTCTCGAATAATGGATTCCCGTCCCTCGTTGCCGGCGCAAAGGTTCGGCGTAGGAATTGACGCTGTTCCGCCATATCTGACGAATAGATATGTATCGAGTTCACTCCGTTCATCAGATCGGCAAGCCCGGGGATATCGCTGTCGTTCCCCGTAAACTTCAGATTGCTATTCTTAATCATTGCGGGCGATAGGTACACAACGGTAATTCCTTTCGCCTTCTCCAATGCTCCGAAATTTATATCCTGCTGTGCATTTGCACGCGGAGCAGCCAGCAATCCGAGCAAACAGAATAGGGTAGTGAGTTGTATGAAGTGTTTCATTATGATTATTGTTCCGCTTATTCGTTATCCTCATCGGCGTACATTGCCGTTGTATAGGTGGTCAGTTTGTTCAATGATTCGTTGATTAAGTCATCCGTTTCGTCCAATTGCGCGTATACGGAGCTACATTGTGATTGGCTTTCCTGTAAACAATCGTACAGCATCCGGTAGGCACGTTCTGCCTGAGCGTCCACTTCCGCTTGATATAGGGGTTCGCCGTTCAGAGTGCTTTGCCCCGCTTTGTGCAGAGCGGTAACCGCGTATCCGCCACCAACCATTAATGCGGTTACGGAGGCTGCTATTGCTATGGGACGACGAAGGCGAAGGAGAATGGGCTTACGCTTTACCTGTTCGGCGACAGCCATCATTTCCTCTATAACTTCCAGATCTTTCCGATAGGGACTATCCTTCGGTTGATCCAACAGAGCCAAGTGGAGCAGCAGCTCTTCCTTGGGCGTGGTTTCCCCCTCCCAATAGCGTGCCAGAAGTTCGTCCAACGAACGTTGTTCTGCCTTTACTGCATTCTCTTTTGCCTTATCCATTTTCTATTGTTTTTATCCTTTTATTTCGTCCAAAAGCACGCTACGTGCCTCTTTTCGCAACCGGCTTAATGCACTGCGCACGGTACTCTCTTCCAAACCCAGACGTGCGGCTGTTTCACCATTGCTGAGCATTTCGTACTGACGAAGGCGGAAGATGCTCCGCTGCGGCTCCTTTAATTGGGATACCCATCGATCTAGTCGGCTCTCTTTCTCCCTTACTACGAGCTGTTCGTGTGGATCGCTCCACGCGTCTGCCGCAACTTCTTCCATTGAATCTGTTGCTTCGTCGTACAATTGAGCTCCAGGGCTCTTCAGTTTATCCAAGCATCGATTCCGAGCTACGCGTATGGCATAGGCTTTCGGACAGCGCACGTCGTCCAGCCGATCCCGCTCTTCCCAAAGTTTCAAGAACACCTCCTGCACCATATCACCGGCATTGCTGTCGTTCTTCAGCATCGCGAGGCACACTTGCTCTACCACGCGGCGCAAAGGAAAGTAGGTTTTTGTAAAGGTCGCTCCGTCCATCACTCTTTTCCTTACGCCGTTAGGCCGCTTGATAACCTTTTGTTCTTGCTGCCGAATCGGTTCTTTTCACTTCGTTTCGTCCGGGTCTTTTTTGACCCCCTCTACTTAATAGACGAGCGAGCTGCCTATTTGTTGCAAAAAGAGCACATTCTCCCTCGAACACAGAGCTTCTTTTTCGTGAAAAGTCTCCCATTACCATGCAATAGCTTCTCCCCCAAATTCTGAGCTTCCTATCCCTAATCGCTGGAAAAATCATCTTGTAGCCGCACCATCCATCCCATACTATTGGAGCAAGGTATGGGTGGAAACGGATCGTTTGTATGGTACGGCCGGAGAAAAGTCTATAGACTTTCTTGAAAAACTCTATAGACTTTTCTCGGATACCCTATAGACTTTTCTCAGACAGCATTGGACAAAGGATTCTATTTGTAGGAAGGAAACGTTTGATCGCTCCGGACAAACGCCCTGAAAGAGGCGAAGTAAAAGGATGAGGAAAAGAAAATTTAATGTTGTGACGTATCGTTGTAAGGGTATGCTCTATGGTGCCGAAACGGAAGGATCGGAGTGGGAGAACGGCTCGTTTTGCTTTGTTGCAGAGGAATGACTGGAATTCTTTGCGAGGTTTATTATGTGGTTGGGATGGGCAACTATTGCTTTTCGGAGATGTTTGTAGTATCTTTGCAACGCTTGTGCAAAAGTCGTTTTTACGATAGTGCCAAGTAGCTAAGGCGTATTCCCTTTATGTTGAGAGACGCGTCCGGCTTTGTTGTGTAACCGATTCGGCAAATAGCTTATATCCGAAGCGGTTGAAAAGGAGAAGGAGACATAAAAGAACAAAAGGTATATATCCATGAAAAAGAGTATCACGGTTGACGAGTTAAAGAAGCACTTCTTTGACGGGATGACCATTATGGTAGGAGGCTTCCTCAATAATGCCTCACCGGCACATATTATTGATGCCATCATCGAAAGCGGAGTGAAAGATATTACGCTGATAGCGAACGACACCTCCTATCCGGACAGAGGCTGTGGCCGACTGATCGAAAAGAAGCTGGTCAAGAAGCTCATTGCTTCCCACATCGGGACCAACCCGCTGACGGGTCAACAGATGAACGAAGGAACGTTGGAAGTAGAATTTTCGCCACAGGGCACGTTAGCGGAACGCATTAGAGCAGCAGGTGCCGGATTGGGCGGCGTACTTACCCGCACCGGTTTAGCTACGGATGTGGAAAAAGGCAAGGAAAAGATTACTGTAGATGGTAAGGAATATCTTTTGGAAAAACCGCTTCACGCAGACTTCGCTTTCCTTCAGGCTCAAGAAGGAGACGAAATGGGCAACTTGGTTTTCAAGGGAACGGCTCAGAACTTTCAGCCTTTGATGGCAATGGCAGCCGATAAAGTGGCAGTGGAAATAGAACATTTAGTTCCGGCGGGCAAAATAGCTCCCGAAGCAGTACATGTTCCCTCAATATTAGTTACTTGGATCGTAAAATAAGTATGGCAAATGCAAAATCAATGATCCGCTTAAGAATGTCGCAAGCGGATGCGCACTACGGAGGTAATTTGGTAGATGGAGCCCGTATGCTCCAGTTGTTTGGTGACGTAGCTACCGAGCTACTCATTATTCAGGATGGAGACGAAGGTCTTTTCTGTGCCTATGATTCCGTTGAATTTCTGGCTCCCGTATTTTCGGGCGATTATATCGAAGCGGTAGGCGAGATCACCCACGTGGGCAATAGTTCTCGTAAAATGACCTTCGAAGCACGTAAGGTTATTGCTCCGCGTACGGATATAAGCGCTTCTGCTGCCGATGTACTGGCGGAACCCATCGTAGTATGCCGGGCAACCGGAACTTGCGTTGTGCCTAAGAAGTGTCAGCGTAAGAACTCATAAACGCACGTTGTACCACAACTCATTATACTTATTGTAAAAAAGAGATCGACGTAAATGGAAAAACTGATTATCACTGCTGCTATATGTGGCGCGGAAGTGACTAAGGAGCAGAATCCTGCTGTCCCCTACACCGTTAAAGAGATGGTGCGCGAAGCGAAATCGGCTTACGATGCAGGCGCTGCCGTAATACATGTACATGTACGTGAAGATGATGGCACCCCTACTCAGAGCAAAAAACGCTTCAAAGAGGTATTGGATGCTATATACAAGGAAATTCCCGATGTTTTGGTAATTCCCTCCACGGGTGGTGCTGTGGGGATGAGCGCAGAAGAACGCTTGCAGCCTACAGAACTATTCCCCGAAATGGCAACTTTGGATTGCGGCACTTGCAACTTTGGTGATGATGTTTTTGAAAACACCATACCTATGATGCGGGAATTCGGGAAACGTATGTTGGAAAACAACATCAAACCTGAATACGAATGCTTTGAAATGGGGCATTTGGATACCATTCTTCGCTTGGCACAAAAGGGACAGGTCCCCGGCGCACCAATGCAGTTCAATTTCGTTTTGGGTGTGTTTGGTTGTACCCCTGCCACCGGTGAAAATCTTGCTTGGTTGGTACGCAACATACCGGAAGGCTCAACTTGGACCGCAACCGGTATCGGTAGATATCAGTTCCCGCTCGCTATGGCGGCTATTCCTATGGGCGGTAACGTACGCGTGGGATTTGAAGATAATCTGTATCTATCCAAAGGCGTGCTTGCCAAATCCAATGGTGAATTAGTGGAAAAGGTGGTTCGCCTATCAAGAGAACTTGGTCGCGAAATAGCCTCACCGGCAGAAGCTCGGCGCATACTTTCGCTCCCCGAAAAGCATATCATTTAAAAGAAAAACAAACATACAATTCAGCTAAGAAGTATATACATATGCAAGAGAAAGGTAATAAGTACGGCACACATCGCGTACTCGAACCCAAAGGGGTTCTTCCTCAGCCTGCCAAAAGGGTAGACAACAATATGGACAAAATCTACGACAATGAAATCCTCATTGACGTACAGACCCTTAACATCGACTCGGCTAGCTTTACGCAAATACAGGAACAAGCCGGTGGCGATAAGGAAAAGATTGCTCAAATTATGCTTGACATCGTAGCCAAACAGGGCAAACACCGTAATCCGGTAACCGGTTCGGGTGGTATGCTCTTGGGTACGGTTGAAAAGATAGGTGACGCATTAAAGGGGAAAATTGATCTGAAGGAAGGCGATAAAATTGCCACTTTGGTTTCTCTTTCGCTCACTCCGCTCCGTATTGACAAGATTAAAGAAATTCGCGCTGATGTGGACCAGGTGGATATCGATGGTAAGGCTATTCTTTTCGAAAGCGGTATCTACGCTAAGATTCCCTCCGATTTGCCTGAAAAACTGGCTCTATCCGCATTGGACGTAGCCGGAGCTCCCGCACAAACTGCTAAGCTTGTAAAGCCGGGCGATACGGTGCTGATTATTGGCGCCGGTGGTAAAAGCGGTATGCTATGCTGCTACGAAGCCAAAAAGAGAGCCGGTGTAACCGGTAAGGTAATTGGGCTGTGCCACTCTCAACGTAGTACGGACAGAATGAAGAAGTTGGGCTTCTGCGATTACGTATTCTCCGCCGATGCTACTCAGCCTGTACCTGTTATGGAAGAAATAAGCAAGCTGACTAATGGCGAAATGTGTGATGTAACCATTAACAACGTCAATATTACCGATACGGAAATGACCAGCATTCTTTGCACGAAGAATACGGGGGTTGTTTACTTCTTCTCTATGGCCACTTCCTTTACTAAAGCCGCTTTGGGAGCCGAAGGGGTTGGTAGCGACGTAACGATGATTATCGGTAACGGTTATACTAAGGGACACGCAGAAATTACACTTCAGGAACTGAGGGAATCAAAAGCTCTGCGTGACATTTTTACCGAACTATACGCATAAATATAGTTTGGCAAGATAATTGCATTAAGGAGTACGAGGGAGAGGAGGTCCGGTAAATTAAATCCTCTTCTCCCTCTACCTCAAGATACCGCTACATGCTGTATCACGTGCATTTGTCCTAAAAAGGTTGGAAAGAAATGACAGAAAGCAGAAGAAAGTACTATTTTCCTGATGTCAGTGATGAAGATTGGAATGACTGGCATTGGCAAGTACGAAATCGAATAGAGACATTAGAGCAACTAAAAGCTCTTGTGAAACTGACCCCTGAGGAAGAAGAGGGTGTAAGGGAATCTCTTAAAACAATACGGATGGCTATCACGCCGTATTATTTGAGTTTGATAAACCCAGACGATCCTCATGATCCGGTCAGAATGCAGTCAATACCTACGGCAAACGAACTCAATGTAGCTCCGGAGGATCAGTTAGATCCTTTGAGCGAAGACGAAGATTCGCCCGTGCCGGGATTGACCCATCGATATCCGGATAGAGTGCTTTTCCTCATTACGGATATGTGTTCCATGTATTGCCGTCACTGTACGCGTCGTCGTTTTGCAGGGCAGAAGGATGCTTCCTCGCCTCGTGAACGCATTGACAAAGCAATTGAATACATTGAACGTACCCCCGAGGTGCGCGATGTATTGCTTTCCGGTGGTGATGCTCTAATGGTTCCGGATAGTACGTTGGAATATATCTTTCAGAGGCTGAGAGCCATCCCGCACGTTGAAATCATTCGTATTGGTAGCCGCACTCCGGTAGTAATGCCCCAGCGAATTACGCCTGAATTGGTGAATATGATTAAAAAGTATCATCCGGTTTGGCTTAATACGCACTTTAATCATCCAAACGAAATCACCGCTGAATCAAAGGCGGCTTGTGAACGTATGGCTGATGCCGGCATTCCTTTGGGTAATCAATCTGTTCTGTTGCGTGGGATCAACGATTGTTCGCACATAATGATGCGTCTGGTGCATGAGTTGGTTAAGATGCGTGTGCGTCCGTATTACATTTATGTATGCGACCTATCGCGCGGAATTAGCCATTTCCGTACTCCGGTATCGAAAGGGATTGAGATTATTGAAAATCTTCGCGGACATACATCTGGCTTTGCCGTGCCTACTTTCGTGGTAGACGCGCCAGGAGGCGGTGGTAAAATACCCGTAATGCCACAGTACGTTATATCGCAAAGTGACCATCGTGTAGTGCTTCGTAATTACGAGGGCGTTATCACGACCTATACCGAGCCGCATAATTACGTTTCGGAGTGTCATTGCCCAGATTGTGAAAAGGAACGTGCCGATGGTGTAGCTGCTCTTTTGGCAGGTAAACAATTGGCATTGGAACCGCAAAACCTTTCGCGTCACGAACGTAACCGCAAGCGCCGCGAAATGATGGAAAAGAAGCAAGAAAAGTAAAGTATCGTATAGATGCCTTTTGTATCGGACATAGCAAAGCTAAGTAGCTTGGCAATTGTCGGGATGGCAAAGAATACCGGCAAGACGGAGACACTGAATTATGTGCTCTCCCGTCTTGCTGAGTATCCTAAGCTATCGGTTGCTTTAACCTCAATAGGCATAGACGGTGAAAGGCGGGATCAGGTAACTCAAACCGATAAGCCTGAAATAACGCTCCGGCCCGGTATGCTCTTTGTAACTGCAGAGAAATTTTACCTGACAAAACGAGTGCCTGCCGAAATTCTTGATATAGATTACCGCTATTCCACGCCCATAGGAAGAGCTATCTACGCAAGGGCACGCGGAACCGGTAAAATACTGATAGCCGGGCCGTCCACAACGGGTGGGCTACGCTATTTAATACAGAAAATGGGGGCTTATGGGGTAGATCTAACCATTATAGATGGTGCATTGGCGCGACTGAGCCTTGCCTCCCCAAGTGTAGCGGAAGGAGTGGTTTTGGCTACCGGTGCCGCATACTCGGCACAGCCGGATAAACTTATCAGAAGCACAAAAGCGCTTTATCGGCTAATCAACCTCAAAGAATACACGCTCCCGGAAGAAATTGATCCCGACTTTAATGGGGTTTGGTATTTCAATCCACAAGAGGGTTGGTCCGCTTTGGATACTTCTTCCGCCCTATTGGGAGAAACGTGGGAAGATGCGGAGTGGCTACGCAATACCGAGGAGGTATATATATCCGGTGTGGTTACTGACCGTATAATGAACAAACTGAAAACGATTAAGAGTTTGCGCAGGTTAATAGCAAAAGATTTCTCGCATATCTTTGCTTCTCCCCTTTGCGTAAGTACCTTTATCGATTCAGGTAGAGAGCTTTCCGTACGGTATGCCACTAAGTTAGTTGCCGTTACGTTTAATCCGCTTGCCCCAACGGGTTATCGGCTCAATTCAAAAGAAATGTGTGCTCGCTTGGGTGATGCATTAGGGGTTCCGGTGTATGATGTAAAACAAATTGCTTAGTGTACCATGAAAAAATTCAGCGATACGATTAAGTGGTTTTCTCCTCTGCGTTTTGTAGCGGATTCACTCGAGTTATCCTCGTCACCGGGGCGCGCTATGCTGTATAACCAAGAGTGGATTACCTCCGCCAAGGATATAGAATGCATTTTGGATACTACGGAGCGGATTGTTGGCTATTTTGCCAATCCGGAAGCGAGCAAGGCACTTGAAGAAATTGCGTATCTGCTGAGGGATCTGCATCCAATTTGGGCGTCTATTGGACTACTGGATGATCCTAATTCCTCGGCGAGCGATGTGGATCTCTTTGAATTAAAGAACATATCGCTCATCGAAAGGAAAGTATCCCGTATCCTTACCCAAAACCAAATAAAGATTGTGGATATCGATTCGTTGGAAGAAGTATTGCACATCTTAGATATTGAAGGTGAAGAGCTTCCAGGATTTTATCTTTCCGATAAGTATAGCGCGGAGTTAGCACGGCTTCGGAAAGCGCAAGAAGCAGCTCCCAACGAAGAGGAACGAGAAAAACTTGCATTACTAGTAGCTCGTGAAGAGGATAAAGTACGTCACGCACTAACGGAACAGCTTCGTCCTCATGGAATTTCACTAACGCATGCACTGAATGCACTGGCAGAGACGGATTTGTTTATAGCTAAAGCACATTGGGCAATAGCCAACGGAGCCATACGTCCCCAGGTTCAAGAGAGTGGCACAAGCTCCCTGGAGAATCTAATAAATCCGGAAGTTAGCAGTTTTCTGTCACTCAAGGGAGTTGACTTCCAGCCGGTGAGTATTGACTTTGGTTCGTATCCAACAATTATCACGGGTGCCAATATGGCGGGTAAGAGTGTATTGCTTCATTCTATCGCATTAGCCCAAATGCTACTTCAGTATGGTTTCTTCATTTTGGCTAGTAAAGCGGTTCTCACCTTAGTGAAGGAGGTAATGGTATCAATGGACGATGCCTCCGACCAATCAAAGGGCTTGTCCAGCTTTGGCGGCGAGATGTTGCGTTTGAGCGATATGGCGCTTGAGGCGAAAAAAGGAGAACCTCTGCTGTTACTCATTGACGAAGCTGCACGCACTACTAATCCGCGCGAAGGGCGTGCCATTGTTGAAGCTATGGTGGCTCTCTTTGCAAAATACAATACTTGTGCAATAATTACTACGCACTACAGCAATATACGCGGAGAAGCAAAAAGATTACGTGTCAAAGGATTTATTGAAGAACGACTGCAGAAACCTTTGGAAATAGCCAAACTCAATAGTTACATCGATTATAGTTTGGTAGAAGAAGCTGAAGGCAGTACCCCTCATGAAGCATTGCGAATAGCCGAAATTTTGGGCGTAGATGAAGAGTTATTATTCAATTGTAGACATTACTTAGAAAAAGAGATATAAGTTAAATGGAGGAAAGTAAAGTAGGGATAGACTTCGCTAAGGTTGAGGAGGCACGCAGTGCTTCTTTGGCGATAGCCGAAGAGGTCCAAGAGTTTGTAGATGCACATACAACAGTTGCGGTAGAGCGTACGCTTTGTCGCTTTTTGGGTATAGACGGCATCGATAGCAACGGAGTACCTCTGCCTAATGTTTTGGTTAACTTCTTAAAAGAGAACGGCATGCTCTCCAACGGAGCACTCTTTTATATAGCCAATGCAATGAAGGCAACAGGAAAAACGCCTCAGGATATTGCGGAGTTAGTAGAGGAGGGTAAGATTGACTTAAGGAGTTTCCCCGCCCTAACGGAAAAGGAAATAGAATCCGTACTGAAGCCTTATATTGATGCCGGCATGAAGCGGATTTTGGACCGAAGGAAACATAGAGAAGAGTTCATCAAAAACGTAGGTGAAGGCCCACAGCCCTATCTTTACGTTATTGTAGCAACCGGTAATATATACGAGGACGTGATACAGGCTCAAGCTGCCGCACGTCAAGGTGCAGATATTATAGCCGTAATCCGAACAACGGGGCAAAGTTTGCTTGACTATGTTCCCTTCGGTGCTACCACTGAAGGATTCGGAGGAACCTATGCTACTCAGGAAAACTTCCGTATTATGCGTAAGGCTCTTGATGAGGTGGGCAACGAAGTGGGGCGTTATATCCGTCTTTGTAACTACTGTTCCGGTCTCTGCATGCCTGAAATTGCTATTATGGGTGCTTTCGAGGGTTTGGACGTGATGTTGAACGACGCTCTGTATGGGATTCTTTTCCGTGATATCAACATGCAACGTACATTGGTAGACCAATATATGAGCCGTACCATCAATGCGTTTGCGGGAGTTATCATCAATACCGGAGAAGATAATTACCTTACTACAGCCGATGCAGTTGAAGAAGCTCACACGGTGCTTGCCAGTGATTTTATCAATGAGCAACTTGCCCTCAAGGCTGGTTTGCCTGAGGAACAGATGGGCCTGGGGCATGCATTTGAAATGGACCCGATGCTTGAAAACGGTTTCCTCTATGAGTTAGCGCAAGCTACCATGACTCGCGAGATATTCCCTAAGGCAACCCTCAAGTATATGCCTCCAACTAAATTTATGACCGGTAATATATTCCGGGGACATATTCAGGATGCTCTCTTTAATATTATCGGCATTTGGACCCATCAGGGAATACAGCTTTTAGGTATGCCTACTGAAGCTATCCATACGCCCTTTATGAGCGACAGGTACCTTTCTATTGAAAATGCTCGTTATATTTTCAACAATATGCGCTCCATTGGTGAGGAAGTTTGCTTCAAAAAAGATGGTCTCGTACAGCAAAGAGCCAGATTAGTACTGGATAAAACAATCGTTTTATTGAACGAAATTAGAGGTGAAGGGCTTTTCTCTGCGCTTTCTAAGGGGATCTTTGCAGATATCAAACGCCCGATTGACGGTGGCAAGGGACTTTCAGGAGTAACCAAGAAGGGAGATCGGTACTATAACCCCATTATTGACTTAATGCACAACTTTAAACGGGAGGAAGCAACAGTATGAGCGGTGGACTATACTCCATGGAGGAGAAGGACTTTGACCAGACGTTAGATTTAACGAAGGTCAAGCCCTACGGAGATACAATGAATGATGGGAAGGTGCAACTAAGCTTTACGTTGCCCGTAGTTCCCGGTCCTGAAGCAGAGGAAGCAGCCAAGCTGTTGCTGAAAGAGATGGGTTTTACCAACCCGATGGTTGTTTTCTCAAAGGAATTGACCAAGGGATTTACCTTCTTCAATTGCTACGGGAATAGTACCCATACAGTCAATTATGCCAACATATATGTTCCAAAGGTAGAATCTACAACTTGGAGCATGGCAGAAACAGACGAATTTATACAGACTCATATCGGTCGACCACTTCGTGTAATCGGAGCTAGTACCGGCACGGATGCCCATACTGTGGGCATTGATGCCATTATGAACATGAAAGGATTTGCGGGTCATTACGGCTTGGAGCGCTATGATATGATTGACGCGCTTAATCTCGGTAGCCAAGTTCCTAATGAAGAATTCATAGCAAAGGCATTGGAATATAAAGCTGATGTGATGCTCGTGTCACAAACTGTAACTCAAAAAGATGTACACATTAAGAATCTTACTGAGTTGGTTGAACTGATGGAAGCAGAAGGAATACGTGATAAAATGATTCTCTGTTGCGGTGGACCGCGTATCACACATGAGTTGGCTAAAGAACTTGGCTATGATGCCGGGTTTGGCGCTAATACTTTTGCCGATGATGTTGCTTCCTATGTCGCTCAGGAATTTGACCGACGCAAACAAGCTGAGCTGGGAAACAAGCAATAACCAAAGGATAAAAACTAGACAAAATACAAATATACGCCATGGACAAAACACAAATTAGAGAAACAATCGCTCGTCGCGCAGCTCTTGAGCTGAAGGATGGCGATGTAGTAAACCTAGGGATCGGATTACCCACTATGATCCCTTCATTCCTGCCCGAAGGAGTACATGTAATGCTTCAGAGTGAAAATGGAATGATCGGTATGGGACCGGCTCCTGAAGAAGGGAAGGAAGAAGCTATATGGACCAATGCCGGAGGCGGGTATATTACGGCAGTTCCCGGAGCAGCTACTTTTGATAGTGCTACCTCGTTTGCTCTTATCAGAGGTGGTCACGTGGATGTGAGTATCCTTGGTGCTCTTGAAGTAGATGAAGAAGGCGACTTAGCTAACTGGATTATACCCGGTAAAATGGCTCCCGGTATGGGTGGCGCAATGGACTTGCTGGATGGAACCAAAAAGGTAATCCTCGCAATGGAACATACTGCAAAAGGACGCGCTAAAATTCTAAAGAAGTGTCGTCTTCCGCTTACCGCCAAGGGACAGGTGAATCTCATTATCACAGAAATGTGCGTTATGGAGGTTCGTAAAGGTAAAGGACTCGTGGTTACTGAGCTTAATCCTGCTTTTACAAAGGATGATGTGATTGCTAATACAGAAGCAACCCTTACCTTTGCAGAAGATCTAAAGCCGATGCGTCAATAAAATGCATCCTTGTGACCAAAACTATGGGGTTTTACGTAAACCCTATAGCTGGTCATCCGGCTTTAATGGAAGGTATTTGGATACATAAAGATAGAATAGAATAAGAACGATGGATTTTTCACAAACCCCACAGGAGCTTCTTTTCCTTCAAATGATTACTGCTTTTGCAGAAAAGGAAGTGAAGCCCTTAGCCGCTACCATAGATGAGGAAGAGCGGTTCCCCTTAGAAACCGTCCAAAAGATGGCAAAAATCGGACTTATGGGTATTCCAATTCCCAAAGAGTACGGTGGTCAGGGTGGAACCAACCAAATCTACTCTATGTGCGTTGAAGAGCTCAGTCGCGTTTGCGCTACTACGGGCATTATTGTTTCCGCACATACTTCGCTATGCTGCGCTCCAATCTTAGAACATGGTACTGAAGAACAAAAGCAAAAGTATCTTCCTAAATTGGCTTCCGGAGAATGGATCGGTGCCTTTGGGCTAACGGAACCTAATGCCGGAACAGACGCTAGTGCACAGCAAACTTTCGCCGTTGATGAAGGTGATCATTGGGTACTTAATGGGAATAAGATCTTTATTACCAATGCTGAGTATGCTCATGTATACATCATCTTCGCAATGACTGACAAAAGTTTAGGCAACAAGGGTATCTCTGCTTTTATTGTAGAGAAGGATATGCCAGGCTTTTCCATTGGTAAGAAAGAACTGAAACTTGGTATCCGTGGCTCCGCTACCTGCGAGCTTATTATGGAAAACTGCATCGTTCCCAAGGAAAATCTTTTGGGACGTGTTGGCGGTGGTTTCAAAATTGCTATGAAAACACTTGACGGAGGACGCGTAGGTGTTGCTTCCCAAGCATTAGGCATTGCGCAAGGAGCTATGGACGAAACCATTAAATACACAAAAGAACGCAAACAGTTCCGCAAGTCCATTGCATCATTCCAAAACACGCAGTTCCAGCTGGCAGATCTTTATGCAAAGATTGATTGTGCACGGCTTTTGGTTCGTAAGGCTGCATGGAAAAAGGATAACCAAATGCCCTATTCCACTGATGCCGCTGAAGCAAAGCTTTTTGCTGCTGAAACAGCTATGGAGATGACCGTTAAGGCTGTACAATTCCATGGAGGTTATGGATATACACGCGAATATCCGGTTGAACGGATGATGCGGGATGCCAAGATTACAGAGATCTACGAAGGTACCAGCGAAGTACAGCGTATGGTAATAGCTGCTCATATACTTAAATAAACGAACACAATCCTTATGATGAAAATAGTAGTCTGCATAAAGCAGGTACCCGATACCGCTGAAATTAAGCTCGATCCGGTTAAAGGAACGTTGATCCGTGAGGGTGTCCCCAGCATTATGAACCCTGATGACAAGGGAGCTTTGGAACAAGCCCTTTTGTTTAAGGATCTTTATGGGGCTGAAGTAACGTGCGTTACGATGGGACCTCCTCAGGCAAAGGCAATTATATACGAAGCATTTGCTATGGGGGTAGATAAAGGCATTTTGGTTACCGACCGTCGTTTCGGTGGTGCCGATACGCTTGCCACCAGCTACACGCTGTCGCAAGCCCTCAAAACACTTGATTACGATATGATCTTTGCCGGACGTCAGGCAATTGATGGAGATACGGCGCAGGTAGGCCCTCAAATTGCGGAACAACTCGATTTGCCACAAGTAACCTATGTGGAAGAAGTAAAGTATAAAGAAGGCGACAAATTCCTTACCATAAAAAGAGGGATTGAAGAAGGGCACGAAATCGTTGAAGCCGATCTGCCCTGTATGCTTACTTTCCTTGCTTCTGCTTATGAACCTCGCTATATGAACGTGAAGGGCATTATGGAAGCTTATGACAAGGAAATCCTTGTTTGGGATGCCGATAGTTTCCCGGTTGAACAAGAACGTTTGGGATTGAAAGGATCTCCCACAAGCGTGAAAAAATCCTTTACTAAAGGTGCTAAAGCGATGGGAACGCTCTATGATGACGTAACCACCGAGGAAGCTGTTGATATTATAGTAGACAAACTCAAAGAGAAATTCATCCTCTGATTGCTATGGATAAGGAACAATATAAAGGTATCATGGTCTTTGCCGAACAGCGTGGCGGCGTTATTCAAAACGTTGCTTTTGAGCTGCTTGGTAAGGCAACTGAGCTCGCACAATCTATTGGGGAAAAAGTGACTGCACTGCTTTGTGGTTACCAAGTTTCCTCCCTGACGGATGAATTGATAGCCTCCGGTGCCGATAAGGTGCTTGTGGTAGATAACGAACTCCTTAAGGACTATCTGACTGAGCCTTATGCACAGGCTGTTAGTCACGTTATTAACACGGTAAAACCCGAAATATTCCTTTTGGGAGCTACTACCATCGGACGTGACCTTGGTCCGCGTCTTTCCGCACGTATGCGTACCGGTTTAACTGCAGACTGTACTTCTCTTGATATTAATGAGGAACGCAATCTTATGATGACACGTCCCGCTTTCGGTGGAAACCTAATGGCTACCATCGTTTGTAAGGATCATCGTCCTCAAATGTCAACGGTACGTCCCGGCGTGATGCGTCGTAAACAGGCAGATCCGAGTCGTAAAGGCGAAGTTGAAAACATTAATGTTCCCTTTGATGCTTCTAAAAATCACGTTCGTCTCGTTCGTCGTGAGTTGGAAACACGCAATATGGTCGACATTACAGAGGCAAATGTGCTCGTTTCCGGTGGACGTGGTGTTGGTACACATGGAGGGTTTGATAAACTTCGTGAGCTTGCCAAAACAATATCAGGGGAAGTATCTTCTTCCCGTGCTATGGTAGATGCCGGAGTGATCGGACACGAACGTCAGGTTGGTCAAACGGGTAAAACCGTTCGTCCCGATGTATATTTCGCTATCGGTATTTCGGGTGCTATACAGCACTTGGCCGGTATGGAGGAATCAAACTTCATCATTGCTATCAATAAGGATAAGTTTGCTCCTATTTTCCAGGTAGCTGACCTCGGAGTGGTAGGCGATTTGCACAAAATCGTTCCGCTACTGACCGAACGGCTACGCAGCGAAATGGAAGGAAAATCCTCTAAATAAGCGCACTTATGCGGCCCTCTTGCGGTAAAATGCCGCAAGGGGGCTTTTAATTTATATTCTTCTCTTCATCAAAAGTAGTATGCGTATGATACAATTGGATAAGGATGGGCGAATAGCTACCCTTACCATCAATCGCCCTGAAGCCCTGAATGCTCTAAATGGAGCCCTTTTGGACGAAATGGACCAAGTCGTCTCGCAGTTGGAAAAGGACCTTGAAATCGCTGTTCTGATTATTACCGGTGCAGGACGAAGCTTTGCTGCCGGTGCCGATATTGCAGAGATGGCGAACTATACGCCGGAACAGGCTCTTGCCTATGCACGCAAGGGTGCCTGCCTTTTCCGTCGTATTGAGTTGCTCCCTCAGGTGGTAATTGCCTCCATAAACGGCTTTTGTTTGGGGGGAGGATGCGAGCTTGCTATGGCTTGTGACCTTCGCATAGCTTCGGATAAAGCTAAAATGGGACAACCCGAAACAGGATTGGGTATTCCTCCGGGCTTTGGCGGCACACAAAGGCTCCCGCGTTTGGTTGGAATTGAACGCGCAAAGGAACTCATTTTCACTGCACGTGTAGTGCGGGCTGACGAAGCGCTTGCTATCGGATTGGTTGGATCTGTGGTTTCTCATGAGGATCTTCCTGCAAAAACTAAGGAACTTGCTGATAGTATTGCAGCTCGTTCCCGCTCGGCACTGCGCTTAGCCAAAATGGCTATCAACCGCGGTTTGCAGTGCGACATCGATACAGCACTCTCCATCGAAAGTGATGCTTTTGCCATCGCTTTTGCCTCGGCAGAGCAAAAAGAGGGAATGAGTGCTTTTTTAGAAAAGAGGGAACCCCTCTTTTAAAGCAATTATCAAATCAAAATAAAGTGATATAGCATTATGAAAATAGCAATTATCGGAAACGGAACTATGGGTCAGGGCTTGGTGCAGTCTATTGCACAGCACGGATTCCAAGTGGTTATGAAGGGACGTAGCAAAGAGTCGCTTGACAAAGCGATGGGACGTCTGAACGCATCTTTTGACAAACTAGTCGCAAAAGGAAAGATGGATCGCAGCGCAGCTGATGGCTATCTCGCGAACATAAAGGCTTCTCAGGACTTTGCAGACGTAGCTGATGCCGATCTTATTATCGAAGCCTTGGCGGAAGATATGGAAATTAAGAAGGAACAGTTGCGCAAATTGGATGGAATTGCCAAGCCTGATGCCATATTGGCTACGAATACTTCTTCGCTCAGTATTACTGAATTGGCGGGCGTTACGAAACGTCCCGACAAGGTAATCGGGTTGCACTTCTTCAATCCGGTACCTGTTATGAAGCTCGTTGAGGTTATTTCCGGCAGACGTACAGCTCCGGAAGTACAGGACAAAGCGATTGCTTTCTGCAAAGATTTGGGCAAAACTCCTGTAACTGTGGACGAAGCTCCCGGCTTTGTGGTTAACCGTCTGCTGATTCCTATGATAAACGAAGCCATTGGTGTTTACGCTGAAGGGATCGCTTCCGTAGAAGAAATTGATACTGCCATGAAGTTGGGCTCCAACCATCCGATGGGACCCCTCGAATTAGGCGACTTTATCGGACTTGATGTTTGTCTTGCCATTATGGAGGTGCTGTATACCGAGTTCTCCGACAGCAAGTATCGTCCGCATCCCTTGCTGCGTAAGATGGTGCGCGCCGGTCAGTTGGGACGTAAAACAGGACAAGGCTTTTACGATTATACCCGTAAGTAACGCATTTCAAAGCGACTTAACAGACCAAAATAGAGAGAGGGGAACAAAGCGTTCCCCTCTTTTTTGTCCTCCTGTAAAAAGCTTCCGAATATCAACGCCCTTGTCACCTACTAAAGAGCATTAACGATACCACTGAAAGATATATAAGTTTCGAGCAAAAGGTATATACCTCTCAAGTGAAAGGTATATAGGTTTCAGACTAAAGGTATATACCTTTTGGGGGTAGTGTATGTGAGTATTGAAAGAGGGATCTTATCCCCCTATGCCAAACAAGCAAAAACGGAGCGTACGGAATGCCATCTTCTCCGCGAAAGAAACAAGACTGCTTCAGATCACGAGCCTTCAATAGTGCGAAATGATCTCTAAGGTTACGAAAAAGTTAGGAGAAAATAAAATAATCCAAGGGTAAATGTCGGAATGAAGGAATTTTGTTTTTTCTATTATATGGGGGCAAAATGTGCATTGTGGGCGATTTGTTATCTTTGTGTACGAAACGAAAGGCAGAAAGTGATGGGACAAGTATTGTTATTCAAGCGTAAAGTGACGGTTCTATGCGGGATACTCTTATTGTTTTGTCCGCTGTTGGGCGGCCAAACGCTTGCAGAATTGGTCCGGAGCATACCGAAGTGCGACGCTCCATTTCTGAGCAATCAATCTGTTCAAGATAGTATATTCGTTTCATCTGAAGGAAGTTTGGTGTTGCTTCCGGAGAGTGCTGGCACGGTTCGGATAGAGAAACGAACCGATGCAGAGCTCCTTTTACGCTACTCGGGTGGTACGTCCGTTCAGTTTGTTCGTCTCAAGCGTGGCGGTACACCGTTACTTTTGGTTATCACCTCAGGGGCCGGTAGCGGGAATGTGGCTCTATACGGAGCAAAAGGTCGGCTTGATCGAGAACGCGTTGGCATACCATCTTCTTGGAATTCGCTTCTTGCTTTACAGAATGCGGTAGGTTCGGAAGACAAAGATCCATACATATCGCTATTTTGGAACGGAGCGAAAAGGCAACTTGAGGGGAGGATCGAGGCAAATGATCGCTTCTCCGTAAATACCGATAGGTTCAACACGAACGAACCTGCCGTACAAAATGTAGTTTTGCTTCGCTGGAACGGACGCAAATTCAAGTCGATGAAACGCCCCAATGCGATTGGATCGGAGAAAAGAACGAACGAATTGTACTGAAAAAGTGAATAAAATGAGCAAGCAGATGCGTTGGTTGTGGGGGCTCGGGGCGACAGTGGTGTTGCTCGTAGTGGCGTTTGGGGTCATAATACGGCAACAAAAAGTTCATTACGAACGGCAGCTTACTGAATCCGTGCAGTTGCAAAAGGAACGCATGCAGGAGGAATTGGAGCAATTGCAAGCAGACTACGGCGTACAAATAGCGAAGATGCATGGCGGAAAGGGCTATGGAGAGCAATCGATAGAAATATCAAGCGACTCGCTGTTGGCACAGCTTTCGCGCGAAAAAGCGCGTGCCGAGTGGCTTGCAAACGAACTCCGGACAACAAAAGTAACCGATAATAAGCGGATTAGTGCACTCAACGCGGAAATCACATCGCTGCGCAAAGTGCTCCGCAGTTATATTATTCAAACAGATTCTCTTTTACAGCTTAATGCTTCGCTCCAACAAGAAAATGCGGAAGTACGGAGCCGTTACGCAGCTTCGGAAGAGAAAGCCGACCGCTTATCTGCGGAAAAAGGGGAACTAACAGCTCGAGTAACTCGTGCGGCACGCTTGGAAGCATCTCAGATAAGTTACGCTGTTTTCGATAAACGGGGCAAAAAGACTCGAAACCTTAACCGAATAAGTACGCTTCGCTTCGATCTAGTTTTAGCAAAGAATGTTACTGCTGAGCCGGGAGCAAGACGCATCTACTTACGAATACTGAATCCGTACGACCAACCGATGCCTTCTCCGAGCAAAGAACGATTCTCGTTTGAAAATACTACTTTGGAAGCAAGCGCTTCACGAGAGGTGGAATATGGTGGAGAGGCTCTACCTGTCACTCTGTTTTGGAGCGTTTCCGAAACGCTTTTACCCGGATCTTATCGTGCGGATTTCTTCTGTGATGGTGCAATAATAGGTCAGATTTCGTTCACTTTAGGCAAATGAAACAGAGCAAAATGAGGGTTAGGCGGTGGCTGTTATGTAGCATTTTGCTTGCTTGGGGAGCCACAATTTCGGCGCAAAAAAGGTATTCATTAGACGAGTTGCTTGAATACGGCGAGCAAAACGACCGTAGTGTAGCGCAGGCACAAGCTGAGTACGATGCGGCAAAAGCAGAGCAGATGCTGGCGCGAACCTACTTTTTCCCGCAAATCCAAGCGATGGCGGGGTGGGGAAGTGTACCTAAGCCAATCGAATTGTTCGACATTAATGCATTTTCGGACGTTCCTATTGATCTGAACCAATATTTACCCGATGGCATTACTCTGCCGGATAAAGTTCCGCACACAGTTCATTTGAATTTGAAGCCGCTTATACCATCGGAGCTACAACGTCTCTCTTCGCTACATTTAAACAGCATTTGGTTGGCGAACTTCTCACTTGTCCAACCGCTTTTTACGGGTGGCAAGGTGCTGGCATCTAATCAAATGGCCGATTTGGCATTGCGTTTGCGTGAACTTCAGCTATCACGAAAGCGTGTAGAGGGGCGAGAAACGATTGAAAAAGCTTACTATCAGCTAGTTCAAATCACGGAGCAAACGAAGCTTTTGAAGCAATTTTCCTCTACTTTGGATAGCCTTTATGCAGATGTGCAGGCGCTTTATCAAGAAGGATACGCAGTAAAAAGTGACCTATTGGAGCTACGTTTGGCGCAAAACAAGGCCCTACGCACTATTGATGAAGCAGAAACAATGCTACCTCTTGCCGAAGCTCATTTAGCAAAAGTGTGCTCTTTACCGCTGAGCGAACGGATTGTACCAGCGGATAATACGGAGTCTTTGGCTCAAAATGCTCCTATGCAGAGCCGTTCGGCCGTTGATACGTGTGATTGTGAAGGAACAAACGCTAATATGCGAGGGCAAATGCTGGCAATTGTAGAGCAGATAGCGGTTAAGGAGCAGGCGGTAGCCCGAAGTGAAATGATGCCTCAATTGGCCTTCTTTGCCGATTATATGCTTACCAATCCTTCCTTTTTTGATGCGTCACATCGAAATACCGGAGGTCGCTTTGCCTACGGAATAACGCTCAAAGTACCGTTAACCGGTATTGCTTCGGGCTATTATAAGCAATTGGCGGCATCAAAGCGAGCAATGATCCGTACTTTAGAGCGCGAGGATAACGGCGAAATGCTCCGTTTGGAACGCACAAAGGCGCAGGCCGACTGGAAGAATGCGCTGCAAAACTATATTCGGGTTAGCTCAATGCGCAAAGATGCCGCAGAAAATGTACGTCTTTCTCGCGAAGGGTATCGCGAGGGCGTGACTGATATGGCTAAGTTGCTGCGTGCTCATAGCACCGGTTTGGAAACAGAGCAAGGGTACATTGAGGCGCTTTGTGCACTCTATACGGCCAATGCTGTCCTACGTGCAGCGAATCAATAGGCATCAATAGCGCAAATCAAGCCTCGTACGGTTCCGTGCGAGGCTTGATTTTTCTGATAAATAGGGTAGTGCTACGCACTGAATGCCTTAAATGCCTCCGGTAACAGCGAAATGAGATCCGAAGCAATTAAAGCTCTATCGGAAAAGCGGGCTGCGTAATAGTCGCCCGCTAAGCCGTGAATATAGGTAGCAACCACCGCTGCAGCAAGGGGTCGGTAGCCCTGAGCGAGCAATCCTCCAATTATCCCGGTGAGTACATCTCCGCTTCCTGCAGTAGCCATACCGCTGTTTCCCGTAGGATTGAAGTATACATTGCCGCCCGGCGAACATATGGCGGAGTAATGCCCCTTGAGAATGACATAGATGGAATACTGTTGCGCCAAAAAACGTGCTTCTTCGAGGCGTTGTTCGCCCGAAGTACAGTAGCCCACCATACGTTCTAATTCTTTGGGGTGAGGGGTTAGCACGGAGCATTCGGGAATTCGAGCGAGCAAATCACGCCGTTCTCCCAATATATTAAGCGCATCGGCATCCACAACCAATGGAGTTGTAGCGCGGAGCAGCAGATCCTCCAACATTGAGCAGGTGAGTTCTGCCTGTCCCAATCCGGGCCCTACGGCAATTGTATTGTAGGGTTCGAGGGACAAGAGGCGTGTAGAGTAGTCGTTATGCTGATCCAAATTGAGCATTGCTTCGGGCAAAGCGCACTGCATAGCCGTCTCGCAACAACCAGGCAAATGTACGGTCAGCTTGCCCACACCGCTGCGAAGAGCCGCTTTTGCCGCTAAAATGGCTGCACCGGTCTTACCACGTGAACCGGAGATGAGTAGTAAATGCCCGAATGTCCCCTTGTGGGCAAATCGTTCTCGCGGTAATAGAGCCGCGCTTATATCGTGGTCAGTGACCAAATAATATGGCGAGGAGAGCTCCTCCTTGCCTTCGCGACTCAGATTGATGGGTAGCGTTTCCACGTTTCCGACGTAGATGTCGTTCTCCGGTAGGAAGAAACTTAGCTTAGGCGTCTCTACGGTAAAAGTGTGCGTTGCGTGGATAATAGCTTCCTCTTCTGCACGTCCGCGGTTACTGTCGGCATAAAGTCCGCTGGGAATATCAATGGAAACGACCTGACAGTCACTCTCGTTGACACGTTTGACCAATAGGGCAAACCCTTTTTCAAGCGGTCGGTTCAGCCCCACTCCGAACAATCCGTCAATAATCACGTGCCGTTCATTCAACTTGGGCAGGGTGAACGAACCGGTAACTTCGTGGAAGCGCAGCCCGGGTTCGTTACAAACAACGGCACGCTTCTCGCTGCATTCATGCGAAAGGTTATTCTTTATGTTGAACAGGAACAGCTCCGTTTCGTAGCGCATACGGACCAATTCCACGGCAATGGCTAGCGCATCCGCACCATTATTGCCCGGTCCTGCCAATATGACTACCGGATTGACTTGTGGGCGATAGAGACGGCTGAACGATTGTACGAACTGCTCAGCCACACGATTGATCAGCTCGATGGACGAAACCCCATCGTGCTCCGTTGTATAGCGGTCTAGCGCCCTTATTTTATCGGATGTGAAAAGCTTGATCATACCGCTTTAATCCATATTCCCCCTTACGATGCCGCGTTCAGAGGCGTTGATGAATGCGAGAACAGCATCCCGTTCCTCTGAAGGCTCATATTCATCGCGAATAGCCTGTAAGGCATCGCTTATGTTGAGTCCCCTCTGGTAGAGCGTTCGGTAGATGTCGTTGATTAAAAAGATCGTTTCCGATGAAAATCCGTTCCGCTTCAGTCCAATGCTGTTGATGCCGCAAAAGCTAATCGGCTCCCTGCCTACCAGCGTGTAGGGCGGTATGTCCTTGCTTACTTTGGAGCCTCCCTGCAACATAATGTACGCACCGATATGCACAAATTGATGGACCAGCACAGCGGCACTGAGCGTGGCGTGGTCGTCAATCAAAACTTCGCCCGCAATCTGAGTTCCGTTACCAATGATCACATGATTACCAATAACGCAGTCGTGAGCAATGTGACTGTATGCCATCACCAAGCAATCCGATCCGATTCGGGTATAGCCACGCGAAGCGGTCCCGCGGTTGAGCGTTACATACTCGCGTATGGTGGTCCGATCGCCTACGAAAAGCTCTGTCTCTTCGCCCTTGAACTTCAGGTCTTGAGGAACGCCGCCTACCACCGAAAAGGGATGAATACGGCAATCGGAGCCTATCCGGCTACCACTACATACCACTGAATGCGCCATTACGTGCGTACCTTGACCTATCGTTACATTTTCTTCGATAACAGCGAAAGGATCAATGCGAACGTCCGTGGCTATATTGGCGTGCGGACTAACTATCGCCGTGGGGTGAATATGCGTAGACGAGTGCGAATTCATGCTGTTTTCCTGCCTGTAAAAGGACTTTGTTTTAGCTTGTTTGAGGTTTGTTTCATATGATGTGATTGGTGTGTTTGTGCTACTTTGCCTCGATCGTTTTTCCTCCTTAACGCGAACAAAGATACAAAAGAAAAGCCAACAGCTTGCTGACTGAGCCCTCCTTGTATAGTTGCTTAGGCATTTCTTTCTCAGTTATGCCGATAAGCTACACCCTGTTATGCACAACATATCGCGCTCCCTACCACTTTCTCCTCACACGTCTGCTCACCTTTGTACCCTTTTCTACCGAGGCATTGGATCTGTCATGCGAAGGTATCGGATCGTTTGTACGAAGGAAACGGAGCGGAGGATGGGAGGAGTCGGATCGTTGCTCCTATGCGGTCAGAGAAAAGTCTATAGACTTTCTGAAAATACTCTATAGACTTTTTCGGAAAACTCTATAGACTTTCCTCGGATACCCTATAGACTTTTCTCCGATGCCTCCGTACAACCGCTCGGACAGCAAGGAAGAAACAATTAGTTTGTGTAGGAGGCACGATTTGATAGTAGGGGAACACCACACCGTTCCCAACAAAAATTGCTGATAAAGACTCAATGGATTCACTCATAGTAACTCTATATAACGAAAGCGATCATTGGAAAATCATAAACTCGTGGTGCACATCAGAGTTTTATATAAAGGAAAGGAACAGGAGCCATCCGTACCCACCGTAGGATTACCCTATGCTACCAATAGGGCAGAGGGTCGTGAACACGGAACCTCGGAGGGTAGCAATCCCGGTCACTCGGTGGGAACTCTGAACCTGTCCCTTTCTACCGACAAAGATACGAGAAAATCGGAGCAAGGTGAAGTGCTATTAGAGAAAGGTACAAATGATGTCGAAGGAGTACAGAAAGAATTACCCCTCACAGACTACAAAGGGAAAAGCGTAACGCTAAGGCTGAGCGATGAGAAAGACCGCAACGGAAAGCCGTATCTGCTTACTTCGGACGGGAAACTATCGTATGGTGTAATCCCGGGCGTATTAGTCCCCGATGAGCCCAAGACGAAGGAGGTACGCCTAAGCTTAGGGAATCAAGACGACCCTTCTATAAATCACCGTTATGGGCTTGTACACATTATGGAGGGCATTTCGTACAAGACCTCGGTTTTGATACAGTAGAAGCGTTCATCAAGCACGTACTGGAAAATTTGGATAATGCAACGTTAGACAAGAAGCATAAAAACGGAATATCCTATTTTGTGTTTACTAAACCATCTATTCTACAATACACCCTGATAGAAAGAAAATATATTCCCTAATAGTCTCTCTATATGAAGGGAACGACTATAGGGATATTATAAATATGTGGCGTGGGAAACAGAGCTACATAGAAAATAAAAAGGAGCAGGAACAGCCATACCCCCCAATAGGCTTGTCCCACACTTCCGATGAGACAGAGGTTGCCACTGGTAAAATCGAAGCCGGAAGTGATTTTACCCATTCGGCGGGAACTCAGAACCTACCCCTTTCTGACGACAAAGGAACGAAAAAAATCAATAATACAAACGAAGCGTGGGAAGCAACGAGCAATCCGCAGAGTGCGCGCAGTACGATGAGTATCGGAGCGCGCTGACGGCTCAGTACGGGAGGCAACGCGAGACTCGGAAGCAGACAAAGTGAGCAAATAGCGAAATTCTCCGAACAAAAGGTCTTAAATCATCGGAGAATTACAAGGCGATTGAGGGAAGTATTTCTTTATAGAGTAGAGTAGTGGACAGACCTCATCAAAGAAAAGGGGTGAGGAATAGGGTAGTGGAAGATTGAATCATTTGCCCCAGCCAAAGTAACTGATGCTGAGTTTATAAGCATTGTGCACGTGCAGAAAAAGTGTATATATATAGTATTACCAGACATATATATGCCACATCACCTATAAATAGCGAATAAGGAAATCGGAGAAACGACTTTAGGTACCCACATTGAATTCGTAGGTATAAGTTATAGGGGAAATGCTCTTATTACCAGTTAGTTATGTATTCTTAACAATAATAGTGGTTGGGCATTTCAAATGGATGGTTGATTTACATGGAGAGGCTATTCTAAACGTATGAAGAGGTTATACACGAATTGTAGAGATAGCCACCTATTAAGCGCAAAGAGATGATACTTAGTCATATATTTTCAAGGCTAGGCAAGCGTTAATTAAGCGGTATGGATGACTTTTATATGCACTTCGGTATACAACGTAAGGATAATCCTTTGGAATAAATATCCAAAGGTTGGTGGAAGTTTCAAGATGATGGACAAAAGTTCGACCGCAATTACTTGTTCAATTCATTTATCCAGAACGGTACTTAGCGATAAATAGAGAGCGAACAAAGGAGAAAAGGAGGCCCATAGGGAAATAAGGAACGAACAAAGGGAAAGAATTTTGTCGCCGAATCAAGAAAAACTCAGATCATTACCAGACTCAATTAAACATAATACACATAATCAACATATATATAAGTACTCGTGGATGAGCAGAAATCAATGTGTACCCTTAGAGAAAGTCTCGTAGCTTCCATCGCTATAGAATACTCTGATTTCAATTATTTCTCTTGTAGTGCTATCGTGATTCAATTGATTTATTAGCTGCTGGGCAGATTCGGAAGCGATAACACGAATTGTTTCGATATCTAATGTTGGTTGAATGTCATAATCCCGGGGATTTTTCGGAGCTGAGTGCGTAACGTTCAAAAATATTGAATTCTCAGAGCTTTGATTATTGTTCGTATCATCAATAGGGCCTTGATAATTCTCTTGTGAAGGATCGCCTTCTCCAAAGAGAAGCCAATCCCTATTCCAATCTGGATAAGCCGTCAAGACCTTATTTAGCGTATCTAAGGTTATGTTGCTTTTACCATTCATTATGTTCGAAATTACGGATGGTGTGATATCCGCTTTGGTTGCAAAATTCGTGTTGCCGATACCGATCCGCTCAATCATAGTTTTTAGTCGATTGCGGATAGCTTCGTTATCTATAGGTAATTCGCTCATTCTTTGTGGTAACCTTCTTATTTCTCTTTTCTAAATGCAAAGATAAGGAGTTATTTTCATTCTTAAATAGAAATGCATCACACGCCTGTCGTATTCTGAAAATAGAAATATCTATAAATAGAATTTGGATTAACTGAATAAACCTGACGAACATCAAAACACCCTTATTTACAGGTTTAATAAATTGAGAGAATAGAAATAACCCATTCATTATTAGTTAGAAAAGAATGATCGAACTGATATGAGTATGATTATATGCGACTCGCGACTACCCTACCCGGATTATAGAGTGAAAATACTTATAAATTAATTAGTAACTATTTCATTTATAATTAGATTCGCTTGTATTTATATATAAGTATATAATGCGATAAATGTATTGTTCTATTTTCCCAAAAGGGAATATTCAAAAAGAAAATTGGAAAGAAATAAACTTTCCGATCGAGATTAGTGGTGAAGGGGATTTTACAAAACAGAATATTTTGTTTCCTTATCGGAAAGAAAAGCTATCACTATTCTGTTTTGCAAATTCTGAATAAGGAAATTTGACAGAGAATGCTACCCCACGATTCCGTCCATTAATTGATCGAGGAAGAAAATCTCATTCTCAAATAGGAATTGAGCTAAACTCGTAGGTGTATAAAGGGATAGAGGAGGATTCAATGGATTTGTATCTTTTTCTTTTCCTTTGAGAATCGAATATTTGCGAACGTCTTGTAGTGCGGGCCGAAAAAATTGAACCATGCCGTTCTTAATCACATAAAGCCCATTATTCATCGGGAGGACATTATCACAATAAATGAATTTCGAACAATAATGGGTATGGCGTTGAGCGTAATCGCGCAATAGGTCAAAAGGGTTAATAATCCGTACCATACCGAATCGATGCATTTTCTCTCCGTTTATCGGGGGCCGGGGAGCATTATAAGTATTCGGAGATATTCTTTCATACAGTAAGCTTATTCCACATTCGTTGTCAAAAGCCCAGCCTCCCCCGCTCATTGCTGCACTCTTAAGCGCTGTACGCCATTGCAAATAATCAGGAAGCACGTAGTTCATCCATAAAGACGATTGTCGTTGTAGAGCGCTCTGCTTATAGCTTTCTGCATCATTTGAATCAACGAAATCTACAATTTGTTTATGGCTATATGTTCTTTCTCCTACGTCAATGTATTGTCCTACCCTTCGGTAATAATCATACAGCCAGTTCTCTTGAGGAATAAGAAAGCTTAGAACGACTCCTTTGTGCCACATACGATAATGCGCCGCTTGAAGCAATTGTTTTGCGAGCCCATGCTCACGAGCCTCTGGAATAGTAGCTACGCCACATACGTAACAAGCCTTATATCGCTTTTGGGCGATACATAAGTCATAAGGAATAAATTGCAGGTGGGAATTTGCCGTTCCTGTATAGGGATTGAGCGATAAAAGTGTATTGCTGTCGTGATAAAGAGAACCGAAAAACAGCGTCATAAAAGCCTCATCGTCGTGGAATATATCTTTCCAGATTTTGTAGGCAGCGGTACGCTTCTGCATAATACGGATTCAAGGGCGTCGCAAGACGGCAGTTCCTTTTGAAAGTCGCATATCGGGTTGATAGGATTCTTTGGCGAATCGCAATCCCGGAATCCCGAGATCCTCTTCCCGATTTATGTATTCATAGCTTTCGGGAACAGTAGATGCAAATGACTGATTTATTATCGCATAGGCCCCATTTATATTAGGAATTGCCTTTTCCACATGAATATCCATCGTATTCTTATTAATAGGTGAAGCTATGGTAACGGCAACTAAGTCCTTATCTGTGTAAAGAAGTCCTCCGGATAGTTGAAGCGTTTCAAAAGCTTCCGTCTCCAAGATGCGCTCAACCATTATCCTTTCGTTTTTGAGCCCTTCTGAAGCTTCTGAGGCATCAAACCACGATTGGGTGAAGTTCAGTACATCTTCTTTATTTGAAGCCTTCAATTCCTCATAGTGCCAAGATGGAAAAAGACGTTTAAACTTATTGATATGGTTTCTTTTCGGCTGAAGCTTTTTCCCCTTCAGGGTAACTAATTTCTGACGTGTATAGATATAATCCACATAAGCGTCGTCCCATATTAATTGGAATTCTCCCGGAAAATACTCCTCTAAAAGAGAAGAGCATTCCTTTGATACGCCCATAAAAACTAAAGGATAATCCTCCGTTTGCGCAGCCTGCTCAAGTTTGGTTATCGTATTGCGCCATGAAGCAAGATCAAGACAATAGGGCAATAGATAAACAGGGTGGTTATGTCGTTTATCAATGAAACGAATTACCAAAGTGGTATCATCTTCTAACGCCCATGCAGTTTCGTAGAGAAAACCCCATCCGTACAAATTGGTAAAAGAAAGGTCGCATATAGGACGCCCTGAGCTAAATAAGATAGGGAAAAGGATCTCCCTATCCGCAAGTTCTATTCGCTTGAAATTCATTTCTCTACCCTATCTTTGGCATAGGTTTTAATTCGCTGAATCATAGAGGAAAGCCCATTGCTTCGTGTTGGGGAAAGATGTCCCGTAAGATTAAGTCTTTCAATAAAGAACAGAGGACTGTTTAGTATAGCTGATGGCGTTTGACCATCATATATCTTCAGCAACATGGCAGCTATTCCCTTAACGATTAGTGCATCGCTATCAGCTCTGAAATGTAGCGTACCATCATCGTGTGCTTCACCTACAATCCAAACGCGGCTTTGACAGCCCTCAATCAAATTTTCGTCTTTCTTCTCCTGTTCCGTAATCTGGGGTAATTCATCGCCCATTTCAATAATTAACTGATATCGATCCATCCAGTCATCAAACGGCTCGAATTGCTCTATCAGTTCATTTTGAAGTTCTTCAATCGTTTTGCTCATATTTCGTTGTTTCCCCTATTCATTTATTGTTGCCCACACCGTGGCACCCACAGCGCGAAGCACGTCTTTATCTATAATATCAAGATTGTCCTTATGTGTATGCCAATGATCACCGAAGCCTTTTGCTCGGCTTGTACTATAGTTAACAATATCAATTGATGGTATGCCACGATTGGTTATTACCGGAATATGATCATCAGTCAGCGCAGCTCCGTCGGCAGAAATGAAGTAGTTGCCGAATCCCAAAATACGCGCATTATCCCATACTTTTAGGAGTATATGCCCGGCATTACTCTTTGAGAAGTACTCCCAATTGAATTGAGCACCACGAGCGCCCACCATATCCAACAAAATTCCATATTGAGCCGTATAGCCATCTACGTGAGGATGTTTACTCCAATAGGTAGAGCCCAGGCACCACGATTCATCGTTATTACTTTCGCCATAATCCTCTAAATCGAAGAATATAATATCAATTCCTTTAGTAGATCCCTGAGTTTGTATCAAACGGGCAATTTCAAGTAGTACGGCTACCCCACTGGCTCCATCGTCTGCCCCATCCAGCGGTTTATTATGCCATGCCGGATCATCATCTTGATCGCACCACGGCCGCGTATCCCAATGCGCAAAAAGAAGTATCCGTTCCGATGCATCTGTGTTGTATGAAGCTATGATGTTGCGCATTGTGTATTCCTTTCCGTCATGGGTAGTTTGAGGCACGCATTGCTCGCTAACAACAGCTCCATAGGCAGTAAGTTGCGCTTTTATCCAATCACCGCAAGAAGTGTGTGCTTGTGACCCGGGCGTTCGAGGACCAAATGCCACCTGACGAGCCACATTGACATATGCACTATCAGCATCGAAGGGCGATTCTGATACTTGATTCTCCGTCTGAGTACTGTCATTAGATGTACTCTTTTGTTCGCTATTGCCACGACACGATACGGCAAAGAGCAAAGCTGCCCACAAGGCGAAGCAAAGAAAACTGTAGTTTCTCATTGTTCTTCGGAAATAACTCATTTATGGATGCGGATTAATATGGTAAAGGGTCGCTGTAACAACACCCAAAAGCGTACTACAGCGACCCAACACACCAACACATGAAATAATGAAAAGCCCTTTCACAAGGGTTTTGTCCGGCTGTTGGATTATTTCAAGTTATCCAAAGCCGCTTTATAATTCGGTTCTTCGGTTACTTCAGGCACAACCTGCTTGTAAAGCAACTTTCCGTTTTCATCAATTACAAATACGCTACGAGCCAATAATCCTTCCAAAGGACCTGATTCCATGCGCAATCCATAGCGATCACTGAAGCAAGTGCAACGGAATGCGGAGAGCATTACTACATTCTCAATTCCTTCAGCGGCACAAAAGCGTTGCTGTGCAAACGGAAGGTCCATTGAGATACATAGTACAACTGTATTCTTGAGTGATGCGGCTTCCTTATTGAAGCGACGTACGCTTGCAGCGCAAACGCCCGTATCCACACTGGGGAATACGTTCAGCACTACCCTTTTACCTTTATAGTCGCTAAGGCGTACTTCACTCAAATCGTTCTTTACTGCCTTAAAATCGGGAGCTTGCTGCCCTACTTCCGGCTGAGCGCCTCCGAGTTTTACCTCTATTTCACCTTTAAACTTTACCATTTTCTCTGTCGTTTTTCTATGTCAATGTTTTCGTCTTCGGCAAGTCTTCTTTTCCTCACCACACCGCTAAGGTACGCATTTTATTTGTATTTGCCATTTCGGCACCGTTTTCAAAGGATTTTCTCTATTGCTTCGCGCAATTGACTCTTTTGAAGGTTTCCCTGTGAAAAGTAGGGTTTTCCTTTCAGTGGAACGAATATCAGAGTCGGAATTGAGGTCACACCGAATATGTTAGCCAGCTGCTTTTCATTATCGATATTGACTTTGTACACAATCACCTTACCGGCATACTCTTCAGCCACTTCAGCCAATTTGGGAGCCAAAGAGCGGCATGGGCCACACCAGTTGGCGTAAAAATCTATGATGCAGGGCTTCTTTCCTTTGTAGACAAACGTTCCGGGATTCTTTTCCCAATCGTAGATGTTGGCTTTCATATAGGCAGCATCAATCTCTTTTATCTCTGCCTTGGTACCTTGAGCGCCCACTTCCTGACGGCAACCGGCAGCAACGAGTAGGAACAGTGTGAGTCGAAAAATGTTTTGTACGATCTTCTTCATCCGTTTTATGCTTCTTATGCAATCTAAGAACAGATTCAACGGGAAAAAGTTCATTCAGCGAGAATTCTTTGAAGCGAACCACCCGAACGTCTATGGAAAGGAACCAGGGCTGCACTTCGGAACAAATGAGCCGCGAAACGCAGAGATCCTTTAGCTCCACCACCCCTAATCCACGGCAACACAACCACATCGGAGCGCAAAACCTCATGAATCAAATTGTAATTTAGCAGTTACCGGAACAGAGATAAGTAAGTGACGAAACGGAGATCAGGAGGTGTCGGAGCAGAAGCGGGACGAATCAAGGTAATGAATGGGTAGGTGTCGGCATGCATAATACGAGCAAATGGAATAACGCACGAGTAAATTTGAGACAACAGATGGGATGAATCGGAGCGTTCCTACGGTGGAAACTGATTATTGCACCCATATCACGCGATCAGTTGCACGGATGTAGCGGAGCGTTGCTTCCCAAGCTGTCCAAGCGGTTTTAAGATGACAAAAGAGGGGTTGTCCCATACAATCAAATCTTTGCTTCCATGGCGTTCGAGCGTATGTACGATGGGAACGGAGCGGTGCTCCCATACAAACAAATCGTAGCTTCCAAGCTGTACGAGCGTTTGTACGATGGGAACGGAGCAGAGTATCCGAGAAAAGTCTATAGAGTTTTTCCAGAAAGTCTATAGAGTTTTCCGAAAAAGTCTATAGAGTATTTTCAGAAAGTCTATAGACTTTTCTCTGACGGCACCATACATCCGCTCCGTTACCTCCCATCCTTCGCCCCATTTCCTTCGTACAAACGCTCCGATACCTCCCATCCCTCACTCCGTTCCCTTCGTACAAACAACTCGTTTCCACCCATCCCCCTCTCCGGTTCCTCCGTATAAACGATTCGATACCTCCCATCCGCTGCTCTGATAGTATGGGAGAAATGGGCGGCAGATAGGGAGGGATGGGTGGGTGGGTGGTTCTTCCCAAGCGGAGAGATTCGTTTACCTCGGATTTAGCGACTATTTACTGCCGTTTAATCGGCGATAAATCGGCGGTAATTGTTGGAAAATAGGAAGGGGAGGAGTTTCGGAAAGGGGTAGGATGCAGGGAACATCCTCCTGCTGCCTCCATCAGAATATATCAGATATCGGAAGGGATCAGAGATAAGTACAAGTACTTGAATAATTAGGTATCAGAGTTGGTCGGAGATCACGGATATAAACAAAAAGAAATATGAGGTAATACATTGTTTGTTGTCAGCAGTTTGTGCATAGCGATTCATTGGGATAGGGCATATTATGGTGCAACGAGTGCAGCTCAGAGGAATAAGGGAAAAGGGTGAGAATAAGCATTAGATAAAAAAGATGGGTCGAAAGTTCAAAGGAGAGCTATTGGCTCTTTATGCAGAGAAAGAAAAAGGCGATACCCCGCGGGGCATCGCCTTCGATTCTATTCAGTATAGGAATTCTGTTCGCCTTAAGCTACACCAACCCATCCGGGAATGGCTCCGAAAATTAGAATTGCAACAAGCAGGGAGAGAATAGCGTAAAGTTCTGGGAACACCGCCATCACCATAGTTGCACCAAACACGTTATCGCCATTACCGATGGCCTTGATCCCATTAGCGCAAACCTGTGCTTGGCGAATGGCGGAAATAAGTCCTACAACGCCCAAAGTGAGGCATGCTCCAAAGATAGCCCATGCAGATACAGCATTGATGCCGTTATTCTGAATAAGGTTACTCACCAAATTAGTGGCCATAAAGAAGCCTACAAAGCCGTATAGACCTTGTGAACTAGGAAGAGCGGAAAGACCAATGTAAGAACCAAGTCCCCCGGGATTCTTCTTCATTGAGCCTACAGTGGTATTACCGCAAATCGTAACCCCGATGGCGGAACCGATACCGGTGAGCGCTACCATAATAGCAATACCCACATAGATAAGAATTTCATTAATCATACTTTCTTTTTGAGTTTGATAGGTTTGTATTGTTTTCTTGATTTGTTACTTAAGAGGTTTATAGGGAAGTCCACCGCCTTCGAATTCGCTATTCTTGTAGAACTCAACGAAGGTGAGACGAAGCGGATGCACTAATGAGCTGATCATGCAAAGGCCGAAATTAAGTCCATGCCCGAAGAGCAAGATAATAGCGGCCACAATGAAGTTGACTACAGGCGGCAACCCTCCGGCTACGCTCATGGCGAGGTTGTTGAAGACGCCCCCCAATATACCGCCCGTAAGCCCAATGGCAAAAAGACGTATATAGGAAAGCGTATCCCCCAGTAAGCCTGAAGCTGTATTATAGGTATTCCAAAGGCCTGTGGCAAAATTGAGTACAACATTCTTTCCGGGTGTGTTGTAAAAGAGCGCAACCAAGAGCGAAAGCCCCGCAAGCCCATATAGTCCGTAAGTGAGCCACTGCGACAAGGTTATTTTCATCATAGGAAGCCCCAAAGCGAGCACTCCTGTAAGTATGAACAATCCCCAAGCGTAGGTTGCGAGCCCGTACTTAACACCCTTTTGCTTTGATATTTTATAACCGGCAACAAACTTCCCGAGAATGATCTGAACCAACCCTAATACAATGGACAGAGCCATCATATTATCTTGATTCAGGAAATAGTCGTTCCGTACAGATCCTAAGAGATCATCGCCGGCCCAAGGCATCACCATTCCGAAAATGGTACCCATAAGAGAGCCCACAACAGCAGCCGTACCACCTAACCATTGTAGTAAGCCGCATACGGGACGCACGGATGCTCCCTTCTTTGCTCGCATCTTAACGATAGTAGCAGCTACAAAAAGTAGTACTCCGTAGCCTCCATCCCCCAAACATAGGGCAAAGAAGAGCATAAAGAACGGTGCGAAGAGCATAGTTATGTCAATCTCACCGTAATTGGGAAGCGAATACATCTTTGTAATGGGTTCGAACAACTTAGCGTACGCATTGTTCTTTAGTTTAACCGGTACGTTGTCGTCGGCCTCAATACTTAAGCGTTGGAAGTACACTGGCTCGTTTACGAGCTCCTTCTCTAATGCGTCAGCCTGCTTATCGGGAACCCATCCTTCAACGATTTTCAGAGAATCGTCAGCTTCGTCCTCAGCTTGAATCAAAGCATTGGAGAAGTCGTATTCCCTATCGATGAATAGTATATACCCCTCCAATAGATAAAGGCGATTATCGGCAAAATCCTCAATGGCACGAGTTGTTTTGTCCAATTCGCTTTCAAGAATGGAGAGGCGGGAGTTAAGTTCGTCTAGAGTATATTTGGGTGCTTTTACCTCTTCGGCTTCAATATGCTGCCCTTTGGGCTCGCCAATAGTCAAAAAGTACGTGTGAGCACGGTACTCATTGATAACTACGGCGTTATATTCCTTTTCCCAAGATTCGTTGTACGCATTTGTGGGAACGGAATAGAAGCGCACCGGATAGCCGCTTTGCACCAAGGAAGTCAGATCCTCAACGCTGTAATCGCCCCAAATAGACCAATAGGTTATATCGCGCTTTTGGGCATCAATTTGCTGTTTCAGCTGATCTTCGCGAGCGGTCAGGTCATTTATTTCCCGAATTAGATCCTCTCCTTCGTCCTGATTTTGCACTAAGACAGGTTCTCGGGTCTCAGCCTCCTTTGTTTGGCGCATTTTGATGCGTCGTGCGAGCGTTTCGATCTCTTTCCTTTTGGCAAGAATACTTTGTAGACTTTCAATCTCCTTTGTACTCTTGCTTTCTTTGATCTGAACTACTCCCAAGGAACGCAATTTGCGAAGGAACTCGGCATACTCCTTATGATAGGTCATAAAGAGGTATTTTCTCATTTTCTCTATCATAGGGAAACCTCCTTCACTTTTTGTTCCTTTAGTTCCAAATTGGTACGCATAATCTTTTGAGATGCTTTGGAGAGACTTTCCTCATCCTCCAAGTATCGCTTGATTTTGCGGATAGCGTCCTTATAACCGGGTATTTGAACCTTTTCAAAGAGGTTGACCTTTTGTGTGGTCTTGCGGCGAGCGTATTCGAGAAACTCAAGCTTAAGTTCAAGGAATTCGGCTTCAATACCCGTTGTAGCGAGTACTTTCAGCAGATCCAGTCCTTCAGCAAACCACGAGGGTGAATTGAAAAGACTAAATGGTTTAACCTCAAAGTCGATACCGTCTAATACGGGTACTAATACCCCGGCTACCTTCTTCGTGGATAGGCGAACATCCTGCACAGAGATTAATGAGGTATCAAACTCATTCCATAACCCTACCATGTGCCGGTAGCTACCTATACCTTCCTCCAATTCAGCCTCAAGCTTCTCTACTTCGCGCTTCGTTTTCTTCACCTCAAGCCGCAATGCACTCTCTTTACTCTTAATCGTGGGCAATGTACGCTCACGCATCTTGAGCTGCTTTTCCTGCTGCTGCAAAGAGGTCTTATTGTATTGAAACTTAATAGCCATATAGCAATTGACAATCTAAACGTAATACGGAATTACGCTTTAGTTGCAACTTCTTCTTTATGGGTATCCTTTGCTTCATCCTTCCAATAAGTATCAACTAAGGATTGCCTAATATTGACTTCAGAAGGCGTAAAGTGCTTTGCAAAAAGATCCCATGCAATGTCCAGCATTTCTGTGGTATCCACGTTGACATCGATTGCAAGCAATTGACGTGAATAGTCCGCTGCAAATGCAAGGGTACGATTATCGTAATCAGTTAGATCAAAACCATTTTCAAGCTTAGTTTGTGCATTGGATGCATCAGAGAACAAGCGTACTGCTGCATTCATCACCTGAGGATGATCTTCGCGTGTTTTCTTACCGATCACTTGTTGCTTCAAACGGGACAAAGAGCGGAACGGGTCCACAATTACCTTACCCACATTGGTATCGCGACGCAAATAGAGCTGTCCTTCGGTAATATACCCCGTGTTATCAGGCACGGCGTGCGTAATGTCTCCACCCGAAAGCGTTGTAACGGCAATAATCGTAATGGAGCCACCGGTAGGGAATTGAACCGCCTTTTCGTAGATCTTTGCCAAATCGGAATAGAGCGAACCAGGCATTGAGTCCTTTGAAGGAATCTGATCCATACGATTGGATACGATTGCAAGCGCATCCGCATAGTTGGTCATATCGGTAAGGAGCACCAAAACCTTTTCGTTCTTTTCAACCGCAAAATACTCAGCAGCGGTCAAAGCCATATCAGGAATCAGCAGACGTTCAACTGATGGATCTTCCGTTGTGTTGATAAAGCTGACAATACGATCTAACGCACCTGCATTACTGAAGGTGTTTTTAAAGAACAAATAGTCGTCATTGGTCATACCCATACCACCGAGGATAATCTTATCACTCTTGGCTCGAAGGGCAACCATCGCCATAACTTCGTTAAACGGTTGATCCGGATCAGCAAAGAACGGAATCTTTTGACCGGTTACGAGAGTGTTGTTCAAGTCAATGCCGGCAATACCTGTAGCGATTAGCTCACTCGGCTGCTCACGACGTACCGGATTCACGCTGGGACCTCCAATTTCAACCTCTTTACCTTCAGGCATCGGTCCTCCGTCTATGGGTTCTCCATACGCATTAAAGAAACGTCCGGAGAGTTGTTCTCCTACTTTAATTGACGGAGCCTTACCAAGGAACACAGCTTCCGCATTTGTAGGAATGCCATCCGTACCTGCGAACACCTGAAGTGTTACTTCATCCCCGATAATCTTCACTACCTGAGCCAAACGACCGTCTATAGTAGCAAGTTCATCGTTACCTACCCCCGTAGCCCGGAGCATACAAGTTGCCTTAGTTACGTTAGATATTTTGGTGTATACCTTTTTAAGAGCTAATTGTGCCATAATTTATTTCGCTTTATCGGGGGTTACTTATCGGAGGTCGTTTTTTCTTCTACCATCTTCCGGACACGTTCCAGATAACCATTGAATTCGGAGCCATTAAATTCCGAGAAGTTCATCTGTTTTAGTTGATTAATCAGTTCACGGAAGAAGTGCATTACTTCGTTGAAGTCTTCAAAGGAGAAGTCTCGGCGGCAGATATCCATTACCAATTTGAGCATATACTCCTGACGTTCCAGGGGACAGTTACGGTCGATTTCGTCAAAGGCATCCTGCTGGAGGATAACGAAGTCAATCAATTCGCTCTTCCAATAAGTGGTATGGTATTCAACGGGTACGCCGTCATCACCGAGGATGTTAATCTGTTCGGCAATTTCCTTTCCTTGATGCAAGCGCATCTTGGCTTCATTTACCATATCCAACCAATCCGATGAAATACGTTCGCTTACGTACTTTTCAAATTCGGGATACTCAAGATATTTTGAGTAGCTGTCAATGGGGTTAACTGCCGGGTAGCGTTTGCGGTCAGCACGAAGCTGTTCCAATGCATAAAAGCATCGAGCTACCTTTTTGGTATTTTCGGTAACCGGCTCCTTGAGGTTCCCCCCGGCCGGTGATACGGTTCCGATAAACGTTACGCTACCGGGCTTTCCGTTATTTAGTATAACATATCCGGCTCGTGCATAGAAGTTAGCAACGATCGCGGAGAGGTCCATCGGGAAAGCATCCGGTCCGGGAAGTTCTTCCAATCGATTAGACATTTCGCGCAGTGCCTGTGCCCAACGAGATGTGGAGTCAGCCATCAGTAGTACCCTGAGCCCCATTGAGCGGTAATATTCCGCGATTGTCATCGCTGTATAAACAGATGCTTCGCGAGCAGCCACCGGCATGTTAGAAGTATTAGCGATAATGATGGTACGTTCCATCAACTTTCGCCCTGTATGGGGGTCTTCCAACTCAGGGAACTCAACGAATATTTCCACTACTTCGTTTGCGCGTTCCCCACAAGCTGCCATAATTACAATATCAGCTTCAGCCTGCTTGGAAATAGCGTGCTGCAACACGGTTTTCCCCGTACCGAAAGGACCGGGGATGAAACCAGTACCGCCTTCCACTATAGGATTGAGTGTATCGAGCGTGCGAACTCCTGTTTCCAATAGTTTGAAGGGACGCGGTTTTTCCTTATAACAAGGAATAGCGCGCTTTACCGGCCAGTGCTGTATCATTGATACGCTACGCTTTGTACCATCAGCTCCTTCCAAAACGGCAATTTCGTCTTTCGCCTTATAGTCGCCTTCGCCTTTGATACTAACCACCTTGTATGTACCTTCAAACACAAAAGGCACCATTATCTTGTGCGGTTGGTTGTTTTCAGTTACTTCACCAAGCCACGAAGCAGCCTCAACGCTATCACCTACTTTGGCTATAGGAATAAAGTGCCAAACACGATCTTCATCAATTGGGGGCGTATAATCTCCTCGTTTAAGGAATACACCTTTCATGGCATCAAGGTCGTTCTGCAATCCGTCGTAATTCTTCGACAGCATTCCGGGTCCTAAGGTTACTTCCAGCATATGGTCGGTAAACTCAGCTTCGTCGCCTACGCGCATCCCGCGAGTGCTTTCAAAGACCTGTACATAGACATTACTGCCTATAATCTTGATCACCTCGCTCATGAGGCGCGCCCCTCCTACTGTTATGTAGCAGATTTCATTTTGCGCTACAGGACCGTCTACCTCTAATGTCACAAGGTTAGATACGATGCCCTTTACAACACCTTTTGTCATGGGTTATATTACTTCTTTTGATTTCTCTTAAACTCTTCTAACGAACGGTTGCTTTCACGTTTCAGCGTTGCTACTATAGAGCGGAATGTTTCTTCTCCGATTTGCTCGTTCAACTCCGTCCACCGTTCTATGATGCACAGTTGCAAATAATAGGCCAGTAGCGTTTCAACATCAAATACCTTATCGAATGTTTTGTCTTCTAACCAACGCCATTTGATAAGATCTATCATACGTTCTCGCCTTGTAATATCACTCTCGTTCTGAATAGTGGTCAACTCGTTGAGATAACTGATATCTTCTTCCGTAAGTCCGAAAGTTTGCCCTGCGCTTTTGCGTAGTTTTTCCTCTACTTCTCCGTTGCCAACAATGAAATCACCGGCATTCCAACCAAGCTTTCGACTCGTAAAAGCAGCGAACACATTCTTTATATTGAGGTTCAGCTCGCTCCATTCTTCAACGAATCGATTTCCGCAATTCATCGCATAGGCATAATAGAAATCGGACAATTTATCTTCCAATCGTTTAGGCCATTCACGACGTGATTCATCCTCATCATCCTCACTTTCTTCTTCTTTTTCGATTACAAACTCTTCAAGGAAAGAAATAAAGTATTCGGGCAGAGGGCTCTTTTTAGGCGCCTTTCCTTTCTTTAATTGCTCAAGGGCGGCCTCTACTTCACTATAAGAAAAGAGACTTGGCTGGTCCTTACTCTCCTTGGCTTTTTCAGCGTCCGTGAGATATTCAATAAGAAAGTGTTGTTCTTCCTCTATGCGCAAAATGTCCAAGAGACGACTGTCGTGCGCTGTGAGTACCTCCTTCAGCTCGTTCACCAAAAAGCGCGAGCTAAAAGGTAGTTTGCGATCGTCTACTCCTATATTGGGTAGCCCGGCGATCGTAGCATAGTACTTTGCCATTGCCGTTCTATATTTAGAAAAGCATTTCCACCAGACGGGGACGCAGAAAACTCTTGAAAAGCTCTATCAATTCGCTTTCCCCAAATTCAATCTTATAGGAGCCATTCTTCGGCATTAGGGTGAATTCCGTGGGGCGACCGGCCGCTTCCTTAATAGTGAGCCCCTTGTCCAAAAGCTCTTTAGCTTCCTTAGCAAAATAAGCTTCTAATGCTTTTGCATCGGCTGTTTCAATAACAACCTCTTCCCCAGGCGTCCAGTTACTTACAATCTTGGCAATAATTGACGGAAAGAACGATGGATCAGCCGTTGCCTTTCCTACTGATTCGGTCACGATCTTATCGGTGATTGAATCTGCAATGGCTGTGCGTAGCGCTTGAAGCGTTTGACCCGTGTAAAGCTTCAACTCTGACGTGGTATTGCTCTTTAACTCGTCTCTGCCCTTTTCGGCGTTTTTACGAATCGCTTCCGCCTCTTTTTGGGCATCTTCCAGCATTTTGCTGCTCTTTTCCCGAGCTTCTGCCAATATACGATCAGCCTCTTCTCTACCCTTTTCAACTCCTTCGTTGAAAATCTTGTCGGTTAATTCACGGATCTTCTGGTCCATCTTCTCCTTTATTGTTATTTCTGTTTTGTTCCTAACAAAAAACTAAGCTCCTCTGCTTGATATATTTAGATATGGTCGGACAGGGTCGCTTTAATTTCTTTGCAAAGATAACAAAAACAATGCATTAAACCTTCCTTCATGCAAGCAGATGTCCCTTTTCTCCCTTAACTCACGCTTTTCGATGATAAAATAGAACTTCTACTTCCCCACCATGCGATTCTCAGCCCACATCGTTACGTACCTTTCTCCACCACCCAACGAACGCCCATACGCCATAACATCTTTCCTCTTAGTACTCATCGGAATCCATCATAACTTATCGAGAAAATCCGATAACCTCCGATTAATTCCGATTGATTCCGATAAATTCAGATACCCTCCAACGAACATACTGCTCGCACCCTACCATCCCTTGCCTACCCACTCACGCAACTTTAAACTCATTCTCCACTGCTTTTGCCCACTTTTCACCAAATGAGTCATCCCTCCAATGCGCACCTTCGCCTGCGCCTAACTACACCTACACTTCTACCAGAGGGCACTTGCCCCCTCACTCCTCCGCACCAACGCGCCCACCGTAGCGCACCTTCGTACTCTGACACAGGCACGAGCAGCTCCGACCTGCGCACGTTCGTCCGCCAAATCACGCACGTGCCACCCCATATCTGCACACCGTCATACGCTACCATCCCTTTATTTTGACACTTTCGCCGTAGGCACCGCCCCACCGCTGCGCACCTTTGCCCACTGACACAAGCACGAACACGCCCTCCTCTGCGCAAGTTCGCGCCATTTTCTACCGACCCATACAAACGGATCGTTGCTCCTATGCTGTTCGAGCGGTTGTACGGAGGTATCGGGGAAAAGTCTATAGGGTATCCGAGAAAAGTCTATAGAGTTTTCCGAAAAAGTCTATAGAGTATTTTTCAAAAGTCTATAGACTTTTCTCTGACCGCACTAAACAAACGCTCCGTTCCCTCCCATCCTCCGCTCGGTTCTCATCGTACAAACAACCCGTCCCCTTCCATTCCCTGCCCCATTATCACCCATCTATTACCCCGGTATTATCGTATAATCGATCTAATGTCTCTCATCTTTGTTGCAATACTATCCGACCTCCGTCATCACATCTTCCATTTATAGCACCTCATCGTTACTCATCTACTACTCAGAATTCTTTGTATAAACGGTACGATACCTCCCATCTTCGGTTCCGATAGTATGAGATGTGAGTGGCACGGTTGATCGGAACGGACGGGGCGGAGGCTCGGTATAACCAATCCGTCTACACAGGACGAATCGGAGTCTGCTCGGATGGACGTGTCGGTTCTTCCCGTATGGAGGTTCGTGTATCGCTGATTTAGTTACTATTTAATGACGATTAAACGGCGATAAATCAACGCTAATTGGTGGGTAAAATAGAAGGGAACTTTGTCGTCAGTATGGAACACAAGGGGCTCGCTTCCTATTATGCAATCGGAACGTATCGGATGAAATCTGAGGAGATCGTACTCTATTTGGACGCATCGGGAAGAGCCAAGCACTGGGATGCGCCATACCTGCCGATAGGATTTAGCGACAATTACTCACATAAGCCATTTACAATGAGAAAATACGGCTATCGCTGACAGAAGCCGGTGGGTGCTTTCCGTTGATAAGAGGCGATTGAATTTGTAGGAAATAGGAACAAAAAAGTGGCATCCCGATAAGGGGATGCCACAGAGGATTGCTCTCGTGGAGAGCGTTTGTGTATGTTCCGTTGCTTACAAGACGGTAACCCATCCGTAGGGATCGGCTTCGTCACCGTACTGAATGGCACGGAGTTTATGATAAAGCTTTTCGCAAACGGGACCGGGCTTGCCGTCCTTAGCGATTTCGTACGTCTTATGTTCGTCCAAGTCGTCGATGCGAAGGATGGGGCTGATCACGGCAGCTGTACCGCAAGCACCGGCTTCTTCAAATTCGGCGAGTTCTTCTTCGGGGACGTGACGGCGTTCTACCTTCATGCCCATATCTTCAGCCAACTGCATCAAGCTCATATTGGTGATGGAGGGAAGGATGGAAGTGGACTTCGGCGTGATATAGGTATTATTCTTGATTCCGAAGAAGTTGGCGGGACCGCATTCATCGATATACTTCTTTTCCTTTGCATCGAGGAAGAGGCATGCGGAATAGCCCTTTTCGTGGCAGAGAACTGTGGGCACCATACCGGCTGCATAGTTACCGCCTACCTTGATCGTACCGGTACCTAAGGGCGCTGCACGGTCGTATCCGCGCATAATAGCCATAGGAGTGGGCTTGAAACCTTCTTTGAAGTAAGGACCTACGGGCGTTACGAATACAACGAAGAGATACTCGGGAGCGGGTTTAACACCAACCTGTTCGCCCAAGCCGATGAGCAAAGGACGAATATAGAGCGAAGCACCGCTTTCGTAAGGCGGAACAAAGCGTTCGTTGAGCTTAACTGCCTTCAGGCACGCTTCAACAAAGAGTTCTTCGGGAACGGGCTGCATTACGACCCCTTCAGCGGAACGAATCATACGCTTAGCATTGTCGTGGATGCGGAAGATGCGAATCTTTCCGTCCTTGCCACGGAACGCCTTCTGACCTTCAAAGGCTTCCTGTCCGTAGTGCAGGCAGGTAGCTCCCATGTGAAGGGTTATAGTTTCGTCCTGAGTTACTTCCAACTCGCCCCACTTACCGTTGCGGTAGTAGCAGCGTACGTTGTAATCCGTTTTGTGATAACCAAAGCCTAACGAGGCCCAATCAGTTTTTTCCATGTTTTGAATGTTTATACGTTACTAATTGATTATTCTTACTTCACTAATGATCAAAAACGAGCGCCATAGCCGGCGAGGGAACGTCAAGTAGTTCTCCGCGCTTATAGACACAGGTTCCGTTTACATAGGTTGCCTCCACAGAGTGCTTGAAAGTTGTGCCTTCAAAAGGCGACCAACAACACTTGGAGAGAATTATATCCTTTGTTACCACCGTTGGGCACTCAGGATTTACCACTACGATATCGGCGTAATAGCCGGGGCGCAGGAAACCACGCTTTTGTACGGCAAAGCGCAGAGCCGGATAATGGGCGGTTTTCGTTGGGATTAGCTCAAGAGGAAGCTCGCCACGCCCTACCAATTCCAAAAGAACCAAAAGCCCGAATTGAGCCAAGGGACCGCCGGAAGCTGCTTTAAGGGCGCCACCCTGCTTTTCGCTCAATAGATGAGGGGCATGATCCGTAGCAATAACGGAAATACGTCCCGTCCGTACACCTTCAAGAAGCGCTTCCCGATCGCTTTCCGTTTTGATGGCGGGATTCCACTTAATTAGCGTGCCTTTCTCGGCATAATCGCCATCGTTAAACCAAAGATGATGAATGCATACTTCAGCCGTAATGCGACGTATTTCCATAGGATCGGCGGCATCAAAAAGAGCCGTTTCCTTCGCTGTGGAAAGGTGCAACACGTGCAGGTTAGTACCATACTTAGTAGCGCGTTCCAAAGCCTCAGCCGTGCACCGATAACAAGCTTCCTCGCTACGAATCAACGGATGATACTCAATGGGGGGGTCTTCGCCCCACTGTTCGATAGCTCGCGCCTTATTTTGCCTGATAATGGTTTCTGACTCGGAATGGATAGCAATCGGAAGGGGAAACTCGGAGAAAAAGCAATCCAAGGCCCGCTCATCGTCCACCAACATATTTCCCGTGGAAGAACCGAGGAAAAGCTTCAAACCGGGTATAAGCCGGGTATCAATTTTGAGTGCTTCCTGACAATTGGTATTCGTTCCGCCAAAGAAAAAACCATAATTACCATTGGAATGCTCTGCCGCATAATCACGTTTTGCCATAAGAGCCTCGTAATCAATCGTGGGAGGCTTCGTGTTAGGCATATCCATATAGGAAGTAACGCCTCCGGCTACGGCAGCGCGGCTTTCCGAAGCTATATCGCCTTTATGGGTTAACCCCGGAGTGCGGAAGTGTACTTGGTCATCAATTAGCCCTGGCAACAGGAGCAAACCGGTACAATCTGTAATTTCGTAGCCTTCAAACCGTCGGTACGCTACCTCAACGGAAAGCTTTCCTTCCAAAACGGCACTAATTGTATCGCCTTCAATAGCAATAGAGCCGATATAGGAACGACCTTCGTTGACAATAGTTCCGTTGAGCAGTAGCGTTTTCATAGGCTTACCTTTCTTTTTCTCCTTATTACTACAGGGAATGAACCGCGGCAAGCTCTGTAGCGCAATTTGATTACCCCACCGAACGCTTCGCCAAATATAGAGCTACTCATCTTGGAAGAACCGAGTTGACGGTTAGTAAAGGTTATGGGCACCTCTTTGAAGCTATAACCCAATCGATAGGCAGCAAACTTCATTTCTATTTGGAAGGCATATCCCTTAAACTCAATGGCATCCAAATCAAGTTGCTCTAAAACGGCTCTCCGATAACAGACAAAACCCGCCGTTGGGTCCTTAACGGGCATCCAAGTGACCATCCGTACATATAGCGAAGCGCCATAGCTGATGCATCTACGGATGAACGGCCAATCGGCAATTCCACCGCCTTTTGTATAGCGCGAACCTACCGCTACGTCGTATCCCTCGTAAGCCACAGCATTGTAAAGACGGGATAAAGCCGAAAGAGGATGGCTAAAATCGCAATCCATCTCAAAGATAAACTGATACTCATGCGCCAAAGCCCATTTGAAGCCGGCAATATATGCCGTACCGAGCCCAAGCTTCCCGCTCCGTTCCAATATATGAATCCGTTGCGGATACTTAGGCATCAACGCCTTTACTACTCCTGCCGTGCCATCAGGCGAAGCATCATCCACAAAAAGCAGATCAAAGCTTATATCAAGAGCCATAACGCGGTTAATCATCTCCGCCACGTTCTCCCGTTCGTTGTAAGTTGGTATGATAATTAAGCTTTGAGACATTGTTTGTCCATCTGTATCAGTATCGGTTATTCCACTTTTCCCTTGCAAAGATAGCTATTTAAGTGCATCAATTGCTCGCAGCCACATTGTTCCCACGGCATCGCTGGGCATGCGCCATTCTCCGCGTGGAGATAGACTAATGCAACCCACCTTGGGGCCATCGGGCATACAGTTCCGTTTGAACTGCTGGCTGAAGAAGCGCTTTACGAATTGCTTCATCGTGGTCTTTATTATCTCCTGATTGTACTTTTCGGCAAACGCCACACTTGCCAAATAGAAAACCTTTTCAGGACTAGACTTACCATATATCATATGATAAAGGAAAAAGTCGTGCAATTCGTATGGACCAATCAGCTGCTCCGTAGGCTGAATCATCTCATTTTCACCGGCTTGAACGGGGAGCAGTTCCGGGCTGTAGGGGGTAGCCACAATATCCGCAAGCGTAGCTGCTAAGCGTTCACTTTGCGCTTCCCTACTTGCATACCAACCAACAATAAGAGCAACGCAGGTTTTGGTTACTGTGGCATTAACACTATACATTGACATATGGTCGCCGTTGTATGTACACCATCCTAAGGCTATTTCGGAAAGGTCCCCGGTTCCCACCACAATTCCTTTATGTTTATTGGCGAGATTCATCAGTATTTCGGTACGTTCCCGTGCCTGAACATTCTCGTACGTGGTATCGTGTTGCGATACGTCGTGACCGATAGCCTTATATTGCTGCAGACAAGCCTCGCGAATATCAATTTCTTCAAAAGTTACCCCTAATTCCTCACAAAGAGCAAATGCGTTGTCGTGCGTACGGTGCGATGTTCCGAATCCGGGCATAGTAACGGCTATAATGCCCTTACGAGAAAGCCCGAGCTTATCAAAGGCAGCTGCGGTAACCAAAAGAGCAAGCGTTGAATCCAATCCACCCGATATACCGATAACTGCATGTTCGCATCCGAGATGCCGAAGCCTTTGCACCAGACCGCACACCTGAATTTCGAACATTTCCGAACAATTCACTTCGTCCGAAACCCCTTCAGGGAGAAAGGGATTCCGCCGAATAGGACGATTTACGGGGAAAGAATCTTCCGGCTTACGCAAGCGGAACGGGATTTCCGTAATTTCTTCCTGAGTAAAGTGCGATACAGCACTCTTAAAACTGCTGTTGGTCAGCCGTTCCGATTGGATCTGCGTTACGTCAATATCGCTCACAATCATTCGCTCTGAATAGTCAAAGCGTTGCATTTCCTCCACTATTTTGCCTATTTCGGCAATAAAAGCCTTTCCGGTATATACCAAATCGGTAGAGCTTTCACCGTATCCGCTGGAGGCATATACGTAGCCGTACAGCCCTTGCGAGGAAAGACCGCTTATAAGCGAACGAAGATAATTGTGCTTTCCTACGTTTTCGTTGCTGGCACTTAAGTTAAAGATGATGTGTGCACCATAGAGCCCAAGGCGCGTACCGGGCGTGTAGGGCGTCCACATATCCTCACAAATTTCAATGCCGATTCCCACTTTACCGCTCTTAAATAGGATATTTCTTCCTATCGGAACCGTTTCGTCCCCTATCGCTACCCTCTTGTACTGCAGCACTTCACTGGGCGAAAACCAACGTTTTTCCTGAAACTCTCTGTAATTTGGAAGATAGGTTTTGGGAATAGCTCCCAATATGTGCCCCTGCTGGAATACAACCGCGCTGTTAAAGAGCTTTTCCTCTACACGGATAGGCATACCAACAATGGCGAGGACCTCTGTTGAAGCGGTTTCTGCTACCAACTGAAGCAGCGCATTATACGCCTCCTCTATAAGAAAAGGATGTAGGAGCAGATCACCTGCCGTATAGCCGGTAACCGAAAGCTCCGGGAAAAGAATTATTTCAACTCCCTCTTTATCCGCATTCCGAATCATCTCCGCTATGCGGGACACATTATAGTAGCAATCGGCTACTTTTACATAAGGGACGGCTGCCGCCACCTTCACAAAACCATGCTTCATACACGCCTTCTACTTTGTTGGGATGCTCCGTGGAGATCAACCCTAAATTCTCTTTGGCAAAGGTAGCTATTTTGCCGATGTGCCGGTATGGGTTTCCATAGCCATTCGGGAACTTCCAAAGCATTCTTGTCCGCTACTCGGAAAAACATCTATACCTTTCACTCGATAGGTATAGATGTTTGAATCAATATGTATATACCTTTCGTTTGATATGTATATACCTTTTTCCGCAATGCTTCGAGTATCCTAAGCAGAAGCAATACGATACATTTACACTAACTTTATTGCTTGATGTACTGACTGTTAATAAGGCGGATAGCTTCTTCTATTAGAGTATCTTTGCCGGCAGTAACGTCTTCATCCTTCAAGAGGATCACCTTATCCGGAGCCACGCCGAACTCAATATGTTTATCGTCCAAATCAGTGGTTACACTTGAAGAGTAACGTACAGCCCATCCGTTGGGAAGTTCGCTCGAACGTGGTAGACCACCTCCACCTCCGGTAGTATCACCCAACAGAGTTGCATAGGGCATTGCCTTCATATAAAGGGCAAAATCGTTAGCGGCACTATACATACCCCTGTTCGTAAGCACAACGACCGGACGAAGCCAACGAATGCTCTGCTTAAGCGTATCTATCGATAGTTCATGCCGTTCCGAAAAATCGTTATGCCCCTTCCCGGTCTTATAGCGCATATAACCCACCGGCGTGTGCTCTTCAGCAAAATGTGACGCAAGCAACTCGGCATAAGCCACATTTCCCCCACCATTATCCCGCACATCCAATATAATTCCCTTGCATTCCTTAAAGCGAAGAAATACATGAGCTATATTGCCGGCTCCGATGGGAGAAGAAAAAGAGGGATAGACCATCAGCCCTATTTTATCGCGCGAATGGCCATTGTACGAAATCTTGTTATAAGCAATGCCGGCAGCGGTACGGTAATCATCGCCCAAATATAGGTTGCGCACCTTGTAATCGATATTAGCAGGGTAATTTTTGTACCATCCTTTGTAACGACTTACATCAAAAGGTGTAATCAAATTGACATGCCCGTCCTTCAATTCGTTTACCAAGAGCGCCATAGCATCAAATAGATCATCGTCATTCTTTGCTTTTTGCACAAGTGGTAGGTACTTATCGTACATATTGCTCCAAGTACTATCCTTGGGAAGTTTCTGATCAAAGTAACAATAACCTTCGTCCAAAACTCGCCACAGAGCGCGATAATTTGTTCCGGCATCCCCGTTGTAATCGCCTTCAGTAGAGCAGGATACAAATGCAACAAGGAGCAGAATGCCGAAAATGAGTTGTTTTATGTTCTTGATCATAGTGCTACGTTACCAAACAAAAACGATTTTGCTTTATCTGAGGTTGCGGCTCTCCGGCCTCGTAGCCAGAGGGTTTCAAAGGAAATTCCCACGAATCCGGTGTGAGTTGTCATAATCCTTCTGCGCGAGCTAATTCGTGCCGCATCCGCATCGAACCGATAGCCGGCTTGCAACGTAATGGCATTCCAAAGCGGTACGTCAACGGTAAACGATAGCGTGGATTGGAGCTGATTGCCCCAATGTGTACACAGAGCCGAGCGCACAAATCCCCCGTCTACATAAAACTGCTCATAATAGCTTTCTGCGTATCCGATTCGGTTGGCAACCCCTATGGTATTGATATTAGCATATAGACGAAATGCTATGGGCCATTTAGGCGAAGGAACGCGCCAGCCCAGCAATACTCCCGCCGTTATATCCGCCTTGGCATCAAAAGATGCGGGATTATTTTCGTTACGCGAATGGATCCGCGCTCCTCCGGCAATACGTATGCCGGGGCCTACCCCCAAACGAAATCCGTAAGGCAACGCAAAACGCACCATAGCTTCAGGATGGATTTCCCCACGAAAGTAGCTAATGGAGGCATTTTGTGCCGGATTTAATGTATTTGAATACTGGAAATAGCTATCCATACGAAGCATCCATTGCCCCTTATAGGTAAACGGAAACTCGCCCTCACCCGATAGCGTATAGGCTGTTCCTCCATACCTAAGCGGACTAAGCCATTCGTCCGTGATAACCGCTCCCCCCATTCCTGCTTTGAAAGAGAGGTAATTGCTCGGAGGAAGCGATGCGTTTTCCTGGGCAATTGCCACTTGTACAAAAGCAAATAGAACGGTAACTATACTGGTAATACGTTTCATTCTTCTGTAGATTCTTCTTCCTCGTTTTCAACTACTTCTACTTCAGAAACCTCACGAGTTGTAAGTCGTTTCCCTTTGGCGCCTATACCTTTTACTCCAACAAAATCAACTATTGATTCCTGATCCACTGGTCTATGCTCGTCCTTACCACCATAACGAATTACAAGGGATGCAGATGCCGCATCGCTCAGCTGCATCAGTTTGTTGCCTTCGCCTTGCAGTTGTATAGGCTTTTCGCGATCCGTAAACTGAAAACGCTTTAAGTATACATATCCTTGCTCGCCTTCTCTGTAGACGGCGCTCCATACCTTATTGGGATCAAAACGCTCTACACGGAGCAAATCTGCCGGAAAATGAACGCTTTCATCCACTTCTGCCGTAAAGTAGAAGCCACTTTTGCACACAACCAATAATTTGTCCTCTGCCTCAAATTCGCCCAACAAAGTGCCTTGTTCGTTAAAGTTTATGCGAAGCACGTCCTTATCGAACCAAACCTTACGACCGCCCAGCGTAGATGCGCCTTTTTCTTTAAGCAGAATACGCTGAATCGTGGCTCGAGTTACCAAATTTCCTCTACTGGTTCGCCCTTTAATGAGTATTTCGCTAAAATCTTTTTCGAAAACCAAGTTACGCATTCTCAGTTGTTGCTTGAGAGTTATGCGCACGGTTTCAGCTTCTCCATTGGGATTGGCAGTAAAGTAAAGCACCTTCGAGCCTGCCTTTCCGGTAGTTAAATCATATTCCTTATCGCGAACCATCCCGGTAACGTAGAATCGTTTTATGAAACAAGGGCCCTGTGTTCCACTACGATAAATTACATTATAAATGGTTCGCTTATCATTACGTATATACCGATCGATATGAATAACCTCCTTTTTGCCTAAAAACTTCTTCTCCTCAATTTTAGTGATAAGATAGGTTCCATCCCGAAAGAAAACGATCATATCGTCTAACAGCGAACATTCTGTTACAAAGGTTCCATTCTTAATCTGAGTGCCGGCAAAACCACCTTCAGCATCCAAAAAGAGACGTTCGGTAGCTTCTATCACTTTGGTTGCCTCTATGTTGGAAAAGCGTGCCAAAGTTGTTTTCCGTTGCCAGTCTGCAAAGTGTTCCTCAATCAAACGTTTGTAATAGGCAATCGTATAGGCTACAATATGCTCAATATTATCTGCGAGCTGTGCCATCTCTTGTTCGATTCGGGCAATCTTCTTATCGTGAGCCGCTCGGTTAAAACGAAGAATGCGCGCCATCTTTATTTCCAATAGACGTTTCAGATCTTCACGTTTAATGGGTCGCACAAAAGTGAGCCCGGGCAACGCCAGAATACGTTTTTCAACATAATCCAAGGCTTCTTTTTCGTTAGAAGCTTCTTCAAAGGGCTGTTCCTTATAGATGCGTTCTTCAATAAAGATCCGTTCTAATGAGGCCGCAACATGCCCTTCGCGCAATTCGTGTAGCCGATGTTCCAATTCGGCTTTCAGTAATTCGACGGTTCTATCGGCACTATGCTTCAAAAGATCCGATACACCGAGGAATGCCGGCTTTCCATCTTGTATCACGCAAGCATTGGGTGCTAAGGATACTTCGCAATCGGTAAAGGCATATAATCCGTCAATTGTTTTATCCGTGGAAACCCCTTGCGGCAGCTGAATACGTATATCCGCCTCCTGAGCCGTCATATCGTCTATATGTTTTACCTTGATCTGTCCCTTGTCGTTGGCACGTAAAATCGAATCAATCAGCATTGCCGTTGTTTTACCGTACGGAAGCGAAGTGATACTCAGCACCCGATCTCCGATACGTTCTATACGCGCACGGCTCTTCAGTTGTCCCCCACGCCGACCATCATTGTAGCGATCCACATCAAGCAATCCACCGGTGGGAAAGTCCGGATACAGCTCAAACTCTTTACCTTCCAAATAGGCGATTGCAGCTTCCAGAAGTTCCTTGGGATTATGCGGATATATTTTGGACGAAAGACCTACGGCAATTCCCTCGGCTCCTTGTGCTAAAAGGAGCGGAAAGCGTACCGGCAGATAAACAGGTTCCTCGGCAGTAGCATCATACGTCGGGCGCATCTCAGTAATATTATCGTCAAAAGCCACTTCCAGCGCAAAGGACGACAGCTTTGCTTCGATGTATCGTCCGGCGGCAGCTTCATCTCCGGTGAGGATATTCCCCCAATTTCCCTGCGTATCGATAAGTAATCCTTTCTGACCGAGTTGTACCAGAGCATCGTTAATGGAAGCATCTCCATGCGGATGATACGCCATCGTTTGCCCTACTATCTTAGCGACTTTATGCAAATGACCATTCTCAAAGAGATGCATCGCGTATAAGACGCGCCGCTGCACCGGTTTAAGACCATCCTCAATATGGGGTATAGCGCGCTCAAGGATTACATAGGAAGCATAATCCAAGAACCACGTACGATACATTCCCGGGAGCGTTTTGATATCCTCGTCGGCAGGCAGAGTTGCTTCTAAGTGTGCCATAGGCTCGCCCACTATCGAATCATCTTCTATTTCGCTCTTTTGCTCGGAATGCAACTGTTCTTCGTTTGATTCTCCGCTTGATTCTCCGTTTTGCACGTTAAATAGCCCCATATTGTCTTGTTCGTCCGTCATATACGTATGATACCTGTTTCCTCGCAAAATTACTGCTTTCTTGCGATTACTAACGGAATACCACCCCTCATTCCTCTATATCTCATTAACGAGAAGCGTAGCAACTGCAAGAAAAGCGACGTGAAACGTCTACAGTCTATCAGACCTGCTCGCTAGCCTAATAGAACAGCATTAAGGGAAGACGGGTGGGGGAATTGATTCCCTCACCCGTCGTTCAGTCTGTCTTCGGTTAGCCTTTCCGAAGGTTGCAGCGCAGTTTCAGCGCGATGCTGCTTGCCGCGTTTTACGCAATGTTAGTACTTGGGGCGTTCTTCGTATCGTTTTTCGATCACATCCCAGCGAACAATGCTCCACAGATCCTTAACGTGATCAGCACGGCGGTTCTGATAGCTCAGGTAGTAGGCATGTTCCCATACGTCAAAGCAGAGCAGCGGATTGAGCCCCGCACGATAGGGATTACCTGCATTAGGCATCGATTCAATCGAGAGTTCGCCCTTTTCATCGGCAGCGAGCCATGCCCAACCGCTTCCGAATAGCCCCGTTGAGGCATCATTCATAGCTTGTTGGAACTGTTCGAAGCTACCCCACTTCTTATTAATGGCTTCCGCCAACTTACCGGATGGTTTGCCTCCGCCCTTTTCTCCGCAGAACTGCAAGAAATAGAGGTTATGGTTCAGTACCTGACCTGCTTGATTGTACATTTTGCCTTCTGCCTTCTTTACGATTTCGCCCAACGACATGGATTCGAACTCGGTGCCGGCGATCAGCTTATTCAATGTATCCACGTACCCTTTTAGGTGCTTTCCGTGGTGATAGTTAATAGTTTCCTCACTGATAACAGGAGCCAAAGCACCTGCTTTGTACGGTAATTCGATTAGTTTGTGTGTCATAATGGTCTTTTAGTTAATGATTATTCGTTTCCTTACACATTACTTCCAACAAAGATAACGATTCCAACTGAAACTACCTATAGTTTTCACTTGCCGAAAGTTATATAACTATCGGATGATACCTATATACCTTTGAAACGAAACTTATATACCTTTCACTGAAGAGGTATATACCTTTTGGCCCCGATGAACCTTAGGCTGACAAATAGTCTCCTACAAACGGAAGTATATCGAGCAACCTCTGCCCGACGTTGATACAGCGAATGAATTATGCAAGACAGACATCTGTATGAGCTCCTCCTATGATTGAAAGGAAACAAAAGGCTTCCGTTTGATTAAACCTTTGCTACTTTTGCACTCTTATTAGAGTAGAAGGATTGTACCTAAGCAAAAGTGCAATCCGAGTGATGTATGACTACAAAAGGAAATAAAGCCAGCCCCATACCCTCCGGAGAGAGCTGCCGCCGGGCATACCGAGTGCCGGACGGCTACTTTACCGATCTGAAAGCGCAAATGGAAGCACGCATCGCCAACGAGCCTCAGGTTGAAGAGCAGGAACAACAATCTGTTCCCCGCATAAGTCGCTTATCGCTTGTACTGCGTCCTTACCTTTATATGGCAGCTACTTTCGTTGTGGTAATTGGTTCTGTGCGTATGCTTCGGTTGGTTCGTAACGATCTTGCCGAAAAGGAAACGAAGATTTCGGTATGCGCCGAAGAAAATACGACTAAACCTTCTACACAAACAGCCGAGAGTGACTTTGCCGAGCTTTACTCCGTCTATGCTGCCGATCGTATTCTTGATGAAGATTGGCTCGATGAAGTCTACTTAGAACCATAACAACCATCTGATTACCATCCGAATATGAAGAATTATATTATTCGTTTCGTTACTGCTGTTCTATGGATTATGGCAGGATTGGCACCACTCTCCGCACAACATTGCTTACGTCCCGGTGTTGGTGGAGCGTACGAACGCAAGGAATTACTGGAGGATAGGCGCGAATTCATCCAAAAAGAGCTCGGTCTGACCAATAAAGAGAGCGAGGATGTTGCCGCAATTCTGAACAAATGGGATGTGGAGCGCGCTGCATTATGGGAAAAGGTATTGGAGCAACGTAAGGCACTCAAGAAAAAGCAGAAGCTAACCCAAAGTGAGGTTATGGCGTATTACGCTCTGATGCAGGAAACACGCGAGCAGGATGCCGCCCTTTCCTATAAGACCGAGGTGGCTCTTGCCCAATTACTTTCACCCGAAAAACTACTGAAGCTGGACGATGCGCGCAAGGATTTTATGCGTAACTTCCTTACCAAACGCCGGAAAAGCTATATAAGTTGCCCCATTCTGAACTGTCCTACTTTCTAAATGGAAGATTCGGGTTGGCTCATTTCCACGTTTCCATTACCTTTGTTCTGCGGTAGCAGTTGGTTATCCAAGGATGCGTGCTGCAATACCGATAACGAAAAGAGCAGACAGACAAAAAGAAACACTAAATTATGCCTATTGCGAAAGACCACTATGTAGCATGCCGCTACGACCTTTATTTGGGAGAAAAAGACGAGGATAACCTTATTGAGCAAGCTACCGCGGAAGCTCCGCTCATCTATATTCAAGGAGCTGAAATGATGCTACCAGCCTTCGAAGCCAAACTCGAGGGACTTGAGGAAGGAGATAACTTTGATTTTCTTCTTACTCCTACCGAAGCATACGGCGAAGTTCGCGAAGATATGATCCTCAAATTATCGAAGGAAATATTCAAGGATGCATCAGGTAACTTTGATGCCGCTAACGTACAAGAAGGGCACACACTACCAATGATGACCAGCGATGGGCACAAAATACAGGGTACCGTAGTGGAAGTAACCGATAATGAGGTTGAAATGGACTTTAACCATCCGCTCGCCGGCGAAACGCTGCACTTTATCGGAAGCGTTCTTACAGCACGGCCCGCTACCGATGAGGATCGTGCCCGCATTGAAGCTCTGGCGCATAGCCACGAAGGAGGATGCGATTGCGGTGGTCACTGCGATTGCGACCAAGAACACGAGGAGGGTTGCGGACACGGCTGTTCGGGCTGTCATTAAGCACAATCCTTACCCCGAAACGAAAACGTTAGCCCGATTTGGGCAAAGATCCATATGAATACGTTCGGACACAACGTGCGGCTCACCACTTTTGGGGAGTCGCACGGCTTTTGTGTAGGAGGTGTTTTGGACGGATTACCTGCCGGGCTTCCCATTGATAAAGACGCGGTAAAACGCTTTATGGAGCATCGTAAGCCGGGGAATAGCACGCTTACCTCCGAACGTAGCGAAAAGGACGAAGTTCGCTTCCTATCAGGACTAACCGAAGCATCCGTAACCACAGGCGCTCCTATTGCATTTCTCATTGAAAACAGGGATGTGCGGAGTGCAGACTACACCAAACTACAAGGATTATTCCGCCCCGGGCATGCCGATTACACCTATTTTGCCAAGTACGGCTTGCGTCCGTTGCCCGGAGGTGGACGTAGCTCTGCGCGCGAAACGGCAGCGCGTTGCGTAGCCGGAGCTATCGCTTCGCAATGGCTGGCACGATACGGAATCCGTATAATGCCATTTGTTTGCCAAATTGGAGATATAAGCATATCTCCTGATGAACGATTGGAGCCGGAGCGAGCCTATGAGTTTGCTACACGTTGTCCCAATCCCAGTGCAGATCAACGCATGGCGCAGCTTATCGAATTGGTTCGTGCCGAGGGAGACAGTATAGGCGGCTGCATAGCATGCATTGTTGAGGGCGTACCGGAAGGATGGGGAGAACCGATATATAACAAGTTGAGCGCGCGCCTCAGCTATGCAATGATGAGCATCAACGGAGCAAAAGGATTCGAAATAGGCGATGGATTTGAGCTCGCTTCTATGCGTGGCAGTGAAGCAAATGATACCATGGAGCCGGATAACAACGAGAAACCGCGCTTTCTATCGAATCATTCCGGCGGAATTCTGGGGGGTATTTCCACGGGACAACCTCTTTTCTTTAAGATTGCCTTTAAGCCCACGCCCACTATTCATATGGCGCAACGCACCATAACTACGGACGGAAAGCCCACTACCTTCATAGCATCCGGACGACACGATCCCTGTATCGCCCTGCGAGCAACAGCCGTTGTTGAAGCTATGACCGCTCTGGTACTTGCGGACTTTCTTGCCCTCGCAAAGTAGTTGCCTGCAGATCAGCCTAACGATACGCCGTTGTTGCTTCTTTACGCAGATTGATGAGCGCGTACCGCATACGTCCTAGCGCAGTATTGATGCTAACTCCGGTCTGCATAGCTATTTCCTTAAAGCTCATATCCTCAAGGTAACGAAGCTGAAGTACCTCGCGTTGCGCTTGCGGCAGCTTAGCTATCCAGTCGTGCAGCGCTCTATGCTCGCTTTGGCGTATTAGTTCTTCCTCCGCATTTCGCTCTTCCGAAGGCAATCGTTCCGAGAGTTCTTCCCGAAAGCTCTCATCCCATTCCGAAATAACGTTCTTAACCTTGACGCGTCTAAAGTGATCTATGATCAAATTACGGGCAACTTGCGTCACCCACGCCTTGAACTTGCCCTGACCGGTGTATTTACCCTCACGAAGCGTAAGGATAACCTTCATAAATGTATCCTGAAAAATATCGTCCGCCAGCGCACCATCGTTCACCGACATACGTATATAGGTATGTAAAGGCGCATCATAGCGCAATACGAGCGTATTGAAAGCCGTACTACTACCCTCTCTGTATAGTGCTATCAGCTCATCGTCCGACAGCTTGGTTAAGTTGTCCATTCTTCTTATACCAACTTGGTTACAAAAAGTAGTAGTGTTTCGATAGGCTCTTCTCTAATTGCTTTTTCGTTTACTTTACGAGTGCAAATTAAGCGAAAATATATTAGACTGACAAGCAAAAGCACATTTTTGCATCCATTCATCCACATTTTCTGTCCGAATCGTCCCTCTTTTCCCGACGATCTTTCCTGTAACGAACCGCGCTTCTACGAGAAACGGCGTTCGCCAAGTTAGTGCACGCCTCAAAAGCTCTGCACATTTCTCCCAAAAAGATTGGCTCAGAAACGCAAAAAGTGAGAGCTTATCGTGCTCCAAGCTACATCCATTGATGCCGGTTACACTATCTTTTTACAAAGGCAATAGCACATGGCGGGCGCCCATCCACAATAAGGTAGCGCACCTCCGTATATCCCAATGTGCGGAAAAACGCTTGATAAGTGGAAAACGTAAAGCTGTTTTTGAACTTCACCCCCACTACTTTCAGCAGATTCATCCAACTGCGCGTGAGCAGATTCTTATTCTCGGGCTTGACGTACGTGGGAATTATGATCTCACCTCCCGGACGGCACACCCTCTTCATCTCCTCCATCGCCTTCTTCGGATCGGGGAGCAAATGCAACACATTGCCCGCAATGACCTTGTCAAAAGAACTTGTTGCGTAAGGGAGTTGTGTAATATCTGCCTTTTCAAGGCGCAAATTGGTAGCCTGACTGCACTTTTTCTTCGTTTGAAGCAACATTGCGGAGGAAAAGTCTGTTGCTACAATAGTTTGGCATAGCGGATATATCCGATGCGTCAGCAGACCTGTGCCACAAGCGCATTCTAACACATTATCGGTGGATTTGATCTGCTCGGCCACAATCTCGCTCACTTTTCGATTAGCCTTTCCGTTCGTTACGTTTGTAGCTGCGTCGTAAATCTTTGCAACGATATCCCAAATCATAAGCTTCTGCGGTACATTTTCTGTTCTATTTACCTCATTTCGCCACAAAGATATCCTCTTCGAAGGTCACCGAGTTGCAAGAATCCGCGCATCAGCATAGACATTTTCCCTTACAGAGTCGCCTTTCCTCTATCGAACTACCCTCGCCCACCCCACTTCTGACCATTTTCTCTACTGAGCAGCCCCATATCCCCTACTCCTCTTCACCCAAACTCTTCCGCCTCAGAGCCTATTGGAACTAATCATAACTTACCAGAGCCAATCGGATTTAATCGGAAGGTATCGACTCTTTTCAGATAAGCTCTGATTGATTCTGATAAGTTCCGATAAACCCCGATAGGGAAGAGGTGGGGTGGTTCCTTTGGGGGGGAAAGAGTCAAAAGCAGGGGACGATTTGCTCGAGGGGGCGTGGGGCGAAAAGGCTCCTCCGTGTCAGCGAGGAACTTAATTCGAAGTTTCGATACGTTTGCTCAGGAGGTGGCATACGGGTCAGTATAGCGAGGCAAATCGGCATAATAAAAGCCCCCTTCCCGAGCATACCGAGGAGGGGGCCTTCTTTTCGTATTCGTTCTATTTACATTATGCGCGGTTTATTTCGTTGCAGGTGCTGCAGCGGGAATTACTTGGAGTAGTTCCACTTCGAAAACCAAGGTCGAATAGGGAGGAATGGTTCTTCCGGAGCCGTTTTCGCCATAGGCTTTGTCAAAAGGAATAACCACTTCAACCTTTTCACCTTCCTTCATTTGTTGCAACATTTCCGTCCATCCGGGAATGACGCCATCCACGGGGAATACGGCAGGTTCGCCACGATCGTAGGAGCTGTCGAACGGTTCTTCGCTATCGATCAGATGACCCTTGTAGTTCACCTTTACGGTATCGACAGCCGTAGGCGTTGCGCCGTCTTCCTTACCGGGAGTGAGCACTTTATAGGCAACACCGCTCGGAAGCGTTTTTACGTCCTTACCTTCGCTGAACTTCTTGATGTATTCGGCACCTTTAGTCTTATTTTCGCCGTACTTCTTTTCGCTTATGCGCTTGTTAAACGCTTCGCTTTCGCGCTGGTAGTAGTCGTTTGCGGCATCTTCAGACCACTTAATTTGCGTTGAATCGCCTTTGAAGGCGGCAACAAAGTACTTTTTGAAGAGTTCGTTGTTGAGGTAGCTTTCCATATTGCCCTTGCAAACGTTCATACCGTTTACAAGACCCAAGTAATAGGCATACTGAGCCGGGTCAGCCATTGAGATTCCCTTTTGGAAACCTTCGAGGAACTTGGCGCGGTTGAGCGTATCGCTGCCTTCAGCCTGCGCGTTCTGCATTTGCATTTGTTGCGAGTAGTTGAGCCCCTGCATATAACCGATAGCCATAGCCATACTATCGTTTAGAGGATCAGCCTTTTGATTTGTGGAGCCCTTTCCGTTGCAGGAAACGAAGCTCAAGGTTAGAGCCGCAAAAGCGGTCAACATCCAATAAATCTGTTTTTTCATAAGTTTTGCTGTATTATCTGATTGTATTATTCTTTTTCGTCAGTTTGTTGTTCGGATGCTTGTACCGGCGCGCTTTCTGCTGCGGGTATCGGTTTGCCCTTGATTACCTGCACAAGCTCGACATCAAATATTAGGGTTGCGTAAGGCGGAATGGTTCTGCCGGCGCCTTGTGCCCCGTATGCGAGTGTATAGGGGATAACTAGACGCGCTTTACTGCCTTCGGGTAGCAAGCAGAGCCCTTCGGTCCATCCGGGAATTACCTGCAAGGGACTGAAGCGTGCAGGCTCACCGCGTTGATAAGAGCTATCGAATACGGTTCCATCCACCAACATTCCTTTGTAATGTACCACCACGGTGTCCTCAACGGTAGGTTTGGGTCCCTTGCCCAATGAGAGAATTTGGTACTGCAAGCCGCTCGCCGTTCTGTGAACATCTTCCTTTGAGGCGTTTTCTTTAAGAAAGGCTTGCGATTCCTCCTTGGTAAGTTCGTTCTGCCGCTCGGTCATTGCCTTGAAGTAGTGCATTACCATTTCGTTAGCGGCTTCGGGCATTAGCGTGGTATCAGTGCCGTTTACGTAGGCATTAAGCCCCTGTAGCACCAAATCCATCTTGATTGTTTCGCCCATAGGGAAGCGCTTTACATTCTGCTTCAGAGCTTCACCGAAAGAAACGCCCAACGCACGGGACACCGCCTCCGGAGACGGGAGCGAATCCGTCGCTTCCTGTGCGGTTAAAGGAAGCGCCATCAGGGCGAAAAGCACTACCGAACTTAATAATCGCTTCATAACGGTTAGGTGATTACTGATGTTCTTCAATTCCCAAAAGTTCGATCTCAAAGACAAGCGTCATATTGGGTTTGATGAGGCTTCCGGCACCGCGTTCGCCATAAGCAAGATGGGATGGAATCACTACACGCCACTTGGAGCCCACCGGCATTAGCTGGAGCACTTCGGTCCAGCCGGGGATTACCGCGCTAACGGGGAACGTAGCGGGCTTTCCACGTTCACGCGAGCTATCAAAGACGGTTCCATTGATCAGAGTGCCGTGATAATGCACTTCAACCGTATCAGTCTTTTTGGGCTTCGGTCCGTCGCCTTTTTCGAGTATTTCGTATTGAACACCGCTGGGTAGAGTTACTACCCCACTCTTGTGCTTCATTATTTCGGCATATTCCTTCCCTGCCGCTAAGTTAAGTTCCTTTTCTTCGTTCTGGATACGTGTAAAGAACGTATCGATCAACTCCTTAGCTTCTTCGTAAGAGAGCTGAGGTTGTTTTCCCGAGAACACATCTTTCATCGCTTCGGCGAACGTATCTGCATCCACGCTCTTAATTCCGCTTGCCAAGAAGTTGTTAGCGATGCTCAACCCCAAGGCGTAACTAATTTTGTCTGTCATAAAAATACTCGGGTTCGTTTCCCGTTCATTGTACTATAAAAACCGTTGCAAAAGTAGCAATTTAATGTATAACGCGTGTTACGCATCCATAAACGCCTGGAAAGGCATTAGCGGAAGAGAAACAAAACGTATACACCAAATCGCCACAAGTAAATACGGAGCAACGAACATCGTCCATACGAACTCGATAGGACGTTGACACCTTAATAAATAGGTATATAGGTTTCAACTAATAGGTATATAGGTTTCAGTTGAAAGGTATATAGGTTCCTCGCGAAAGGTATATAGGTTTCGGGAGCAATGTGCGTGCTTAGGAGATTCGCACCCAAAGAGAATCGCTATCTTTGTAGGAGGCACCGGATAGTGTGAGGAAGGGATGAGCGAAATGAGACCTTTGGCGGAGCGAATGCGTCCGCGCAACATAGAGGAATATATAGGGCAACGTCAGTTAGTAGCTCCGGATGCGCCTATTGGTCGGATGTTGCATCAGGGGATCGTAACCAGTATGATTCTGTGGGGCCCTCCCGGAGTGGGTAAAACGACTCTTGCGGAAATCATCGCCGCCTCCATAAAGGCGCCATTCTATCGACTTAGTGCTACCGCCAGCGGTGTGGCAGATGTACGAAAAACGCTGGCAGATGCTACGGAGGACGCGCGCACACTGTTTGCCGGCACACAACGCCCCATTTTGTTTATTGATGAGATTCATCGTTTTTCGAAGAACCAGCAGGATTCGCTTCTCTCCGCTATAGAACGCGGCGTGGTAACGCTCATTGGAGCTACAACGGAGAACCCCGGCTTTGAAGTAATTCGTCCGTTGCTTTCGCGCTGTCAGGTATTCGTTTTGGAGCCTCTCGGCAACGACGATTTGCTACAGCTTGCTCAACGTGCCCTGCAAAAGGATTCTGTTCTGCAAAGTGTAGAGATCACTTTGGAAGAAACGAATCTATTACTCCGAGCAGCCGGAGGAGATGCGCGCAAATTGCTCAATCTACTTGAACTAATCGTGCTTTCTGCAAAGGAGCGTCCGATACGAATTACCGATGAATTAGTTGAACAAGTGGCCTCAAAACAACCGATTGCTATTGATAAGTTGGGCGATATGCACTACGATATTGCTTCGGCCATGATCAAGAGTATTAGAGGAAGCGATCCGGACGCGGCGATCTACTGGATGGCGCGACTCATTGAAGGAGGCGAAACACCTCGTTTTATCGCTCGCCGCATCGTCATTTCAGCTGCAGAAGATATTGGATTAGCCAATCCGCAAGCATTAGTTGTAGCTCAAGCGGCAGCCGACGCAGTGGAGTTTGTCGGTTGGCCCGAAGGGCGCATTCCTCTGGCGGAAGCTATAGTCTACTTGGCCGGATCCCCTAAAAGTAATTCGGCATACTTGGCTATAGATAAAGCATTGGCATACGTTCGCCGGACAGGCAACTTGGCGGTACCCATTCATCTGCGTAATGCGGTCAATTCGGTAGTAGAAAAGCTGAACTACGGCAAAGAATATCTATATCCGCACGATTATCCGCGGCACTACACCGAACAAGCCTATCTGCCTGAAGAGGCGAAAGGTATATGCTTTTACACGCCTCAGGAGGTAGGAGCACCGGAGCGCAATATAGCCGAATGGCTACGCTTTGCTCGCTACGGAGATAAAGATGAAGAAAAGGGAACAGAACAATAAGATTCATATGAAAATCAAGGTATTAAGAACAGTTATCCCGACGTTGACAGTAGTACTATTCCTTAGTGGATGCGGTATTGTGCCGGTATCGGGCAGAAGGCAGCTCAGTTTGGTTCCGGAAGAGCAGATTATTGCACAAAGCTCGTTGCAGTATGGTCAATTTGTAGCCCAAATGCCGAAAAGTACAGATAAGAAGGCTACAGATCGTGTAAAAAGAGTATGCAATAACATTGCCGAAGCGACAGATCGCTACCTAAGGGCACACAATGCAACCGAATTGGCAAGTAAAATGAAATGGGAAGTTAACCTCATAGCCGATAGACGCATAAATGCGTTTTGTATGCCTGGCGGTAAGATTGTGGTTTTTACCGGTATTCTTCCACTTTGTAAAACAGATGCCGAGCTGGCAACCGTTATTTCGCACGAAGTGAGCCATGCGGTGGCACGTCACAGCAGCGAGCGGCTCAGTCACGAGATTCTACGTCAAATGGGCGGTCAGGCTATCGGCATTGCCGTTAGTGGAGAAAGTGGCATTATGCAGACCGTTATCAGCCAAGCATATGGGTTGGGATCGCAACTTGCCGTTTCTCTTCCCTACAGCCGTAAGCACGAGGAAGAAGCTGATATAATCGGACTAACATTTATGGCTCTTGCAGGCTATAATCCGGCGGATGCTATAACATTTTGGGAAAAGATGAGTAAAGCATCCGAAGGAAATCGCACTCCTGAATTCCTCAGTACCCATCCCAGCGAACAAAACCGAATTAAAGCCATCCGCAAAGCTCTACCGGAGGCAGAAGCTCTTTACCGGGAAGAAATCAATAAGCGCAAATGAACAATTTGCTACTTACGGATGTTTACTACAAAGTTGCGGTGCCGAGGATACCAATCGGCACGATGAATTTGATACAAAAAAGCAATTAGGTAAATACAGCAAACTACTCTCCGAAAGCGATAAAGAAAGAGAATGAAAGAGACCCCTCAGAACCCTTGGAGCATTGAACCCGCTACAGCCGATGACACACGTGTTATCTCCCCTATTCCGCTTCCTATACTACAGATAGAAGGAAAGGATGAAGGAAGTGCTTTGGCTCATAGCTCCGAGCGCGAATACCCACTAATACCGTTACGTCATAATGTTCTGTTCACCCGTCAGGCATATGCACTTGCTATATCCGAAGAAGACTTAAAGCAATGGTTCGGGAAGCGCAATAACGAACATGACATATCCGGTTCCTATGCAGTGTTTGCCGGGGTTGCTGAGGATGCAGCGGAAGAGCTGAGTGAAAAAGATATATACCCGGTAGGGGTGCTTTGCCACATTGCCAAACAGATCAGCTTTATGCCTAACGAAGAGACTTCGGATGAAGAGGATAGCGGGATCATTGTGGTCACAGAGCAGTTAGTCAGTTTGCGTAGTGTCTATCGGCGTTCCGGTTACCTACGCACAAAAGTGGATCTCAAACCCGAAACACTTCCTCGCAACAAGCGGGATAAAGAGTTCTCTGCACTCATTGACACGGTAAAAGATCTTACATTGGACCTTATTGGCAAGATGTTTGACGAAATGCCGGAAATGATGGTGGATACGCTTCGTAAGAGCAATGATCCGATTCACATTGTCAACTTTTCAGCTTCTGTACTTGCCCTGCGGCAGTCTATCAAGCAAGAGCTACTGCAAATTACGGCGATAAAGAAGCGTGCTTCCGCGTTAATGTCCTACCTACAGGAGGCCAATGAGATACAAGATCTGAAGAATAGCATTCGTTCCAAAACTAAGGTTGAATTGGACAAAAAGAACCGTGAGTACATCCTAACCCAACAATTACAGCAAATACGCAAGGAATTGGGAGACAGTGACGAAAACGGAGTCGAAATCAAGGAGTTAGAGGAACGAGCCCAAACGAAAAAGTGGAGCGAAAGTGTAGCGAATTCCTTTGCGAAGGAATTACGCAAGCTTAAGCATATGTATCCACAAAGCCCTGATTATGCAACACAATACCAATATTTGGAAACATTGTTGGAACTGCCTTGGGGCGTATATACAAACGACGAATACGATCTAAAGGGAGCCCAAGCTCAGTTAGATAAGGATCACTATGGGCTGGAAAAGATAAAGGAGCGTATCATAGAGCACCTTGCGGTACTTAAACTGCGTAATGATATGAAATCGCCCATTCTTTGCCTTTGGGGACCTCCGGGAGTGGGAAAAACATCACTCGGTAGAAGTATCGCCAAAGCTTTAGGGCGGAAGTATATTCGTATTTCCTTGGGAGGCGTAAATGATGAAGGCGAAATACGCGGACATCGGCGCACGTACATCGGTGCCATGCCGGGCCGTATCATCCAAAGCATCAAAAAATGCGGTTCCTCAAATCCGGTTATTGTATTGGACGAAATCGACAAAATTGACCGCGATTATAAAGGCGATCCGAGCAACGCCTTGCTGGAGGTGCTGGATCCGGAGCAAAACATTGCCTTCCACGATAACTACATAGATATCGATTTTGACCTTAGCAAGGTGCTTTTCATTGCTACCGCCAATACGCTTTCCACTGTTTCAAGACCTCTTTTGGATCGTATGGAATTAGTCCAGCTGACGGGCTATATTGATGAAGAAAAGCAAGAAATTGCTCTTCGCCACCTTATTCCACATCAACTGGAAGAACATGGCTTGAAACCTAAGGATTTGAAGTTTTCGCGTCCCGTATTGGAACTTTTGATTGATGGCTACACACGTGAGAGCGGAGTTCGTAACTTAGAGAAGCAAATCGCCGCAATCTGTCGCAAACAAGCACGCACCATAGCAGATGAAAAAGAAACTAAGCCTCGCGCACTTACCCAGAAATTGGTGAAAGAGCTTTTAGGACCACCTCCATTTTCTCGCGATTCCTATGAAGGGAACGAATACTACGGAGTGGTTACCGGATTGGCTTGGACAAGCGTTGGCGGCGAGATACTTTTAATCGAAACCAGTATTCATCCGGGTAAAGAAGGCAATCTGATTCTTACCGGTAACTTAGGAAACGTAATGAAAGAATCGGCTTCCATTGCTTTCGATTACATACGTAGTCACGCGGAAGAATTGGGGATTCAGCGAGATGCATTCAAAGATAGTGAAGTCCATTTGCATGTACCTGAAGGAGCCGTCCCCAAGGATGGTCCTTCGGCAGGTATCACTATGACAACTTCGCTTGTTTCTGCATTTGCAAAACGTCGGCTTCGCCCACGCTTCGCTATGACCGGTGAAATGACTTTGCGCGGCAAAGTGCTTCCTGTAGGCGGTATAAAGGAGAAAATCTTAGCGGCTAAACGTGCCGGTATTGAGCATATTATCCTTTCAAAAGAGAACGAAAAGGATATCTCTCAAATCGATCAAAAATACCTCGGAGGCGTTTCCTTTCACTATGTAAAGGATATTCGCGAAGTGCTTGATATAGCGTTAGAACCGAAAACGAAGGAAGAAAAAGAGTCATGAACGCGACCGACCAACAATACGATACCATAATGGCGCGCTGCAGAGCACTTTTTAAAGACAAAACCCTTGATTACGGTACTTCGTGGCGTGTGCTTCGTTCGCCGTCATTAACGGATCAGCTCTACATAAAGGCACTTCGTATTCGTACTGTGGAAGTAGCTGACAAGGCGCAGGTTAACGAAAGTATTGAAGACGGCTTTATCGCTTTAGTCAACTACGCGCTTATGGGCATTATTCAAGTTTCGGAGGGTTTTGCCGATAATGCTGATATGGACGCCGAAACAGCATTACAGAAATACGACAAAGCTGCTGAGGAAACGCGCGAACTTATGCAACGCAAAAATCACGACTACGGCGAAGCGTGGCGAACGATGCGTATAGGTTCCTTTACTGATATCATTCTTCAGAAAATCATGAGAACGAAAACCATTGAAAACAATGGTGGTAAAACAATTGTATCGGAGGGAATCAAAGCAAACTATCAGGATATTGTAAATTACGCTCTATTCGCTTTAATCCGATTGTCCGAAGAAAAAGATGTACAAGAAGGAGAGAATTAGCTTAATCATAGTCACCATTGCCCGCCTATTGCTGGCACTGACATTGCTTTTCTCCGGTATGGCGAAAGGTATCGACCCCGTAGGCGGAGGCCTCAAAATGGAAGAATACCTCCGTACGTTCGGATTATCCGGCCTACGCCCTTACGCCACTACCCTATCACTGCTACTCAATTCCTTTGAATTTACGCTTGGGGCTCTCCTTCTTATGGGCGTTTGGCGCAAGCTTACCGCGTGGCTTGCGTTGCTTTTTATGGGAATTATGACCCTAATATCCCTTTATCTTGCGCTGTTTAACCCAATTGCTGACTGCGGTTGTTTTGGGGATGCACTTCATTTGACTAATTGGCAGACGTTTGCCAAGAATGTTCCCTTGCTTCTCTCAGCAATAATCTTTTTTTGTTATAAGCACCGAATTAAACCGCTTTTCCATTCAAAGAGAAGCACTTTGGTGATGGTAGCTTTAGCTTTGGGCGGTATTTTATTCTTTAACTACCGCAACTTACGTTACCTGCCTATAATGGATTTTCGTCCCTTCAAGGTAGGTGCCTCTCTTCAGGATCTTGTGCTTGTTCCCGATGGGGCTCCACAAGATGAATATGAGTATGCCTTTATCTACGAAAAGAATGGGGTCAAACAAACTTTTCTGATGGATAGTTTACCCGATGATTCCTGGAATTACGTGGAACGGCACGAACAGTTAGTACGTAAAGGCTATAGACCTCCCGTAGCGGACTTTGCTCTTTTCAGCGAAGGTAGGGAAGTAACCGACCTAATCCTACACAATTCCGGACCTATGATATGGATTCTAAGCCCAAATTGGCACGATGCAAATCGTTCCGTGGCGGGCAGAATCAATCGTCTTTACGAAACAGCTTCCGCAAAAGGTATATTGGTTTTCGCTGTTTCGGGAAGCGATCCTACTAACGTGGAGCGTTGGCGCAATGCAACGGCCGCCAAGTACAATAACATTTTATTGGACGCCACCACCCTTAAGACTATTATTCGGAGCAATCCGGGCCTTATGTTCGTGGAAAATGGTGTTATTCGCAGTAAGGAATCTGCATTTGCAATCCCCACAAGCAACACCTCATTGGATCGTTTTATTGATCGTTCCTTTTCGGAGAATCGGAATATTACGTTGCGTGCTTTGGTTGCTCTCGCCCCTCTACTCATTTGGGTTCTGTGCGTTTTGCTCGCATTTTTACTACCACGAAGGAATGCTTAGTACGAAATAATCATCAACTAACAACAAATAAAGACTATGAGACAAAAAATCGTTGCCGCAAATTGGAAAATGAATAAGGACCTCAACGAAGGCCTTAGCTTAATCGCTGATTTAAAGAAAGCGCTCGCAACAAAAAAGCCGAATTGTAAAGTTATCATTGCGCCTCCTTACATTCATCTTTCCGGCGCAGCTGAATTGATCCGCGGTACGGATATTTGCCTTGCAGCTCAAAATGTAGCAAAGGAAAAGAACGGAGCGTTTACCGGTGAAGTATCGGCTGAAATGCTGGCTTCTACGAATGTTTCTTATGTACTTGTGGGGCATTCCGAAAGAAGAGCTTATTATGGGGAATGTAGCTCCGTTCTGCTTGAAAAAATACATCGTGCTTTGGAGTCAGGATTGAACCCTATCTTCTGCGTTGGAGAGCAACTCGCTGAACGCGAATCCGGTCAACACTTCGATGTGGTTCGCCGTCAGCTGGAAGAAGCCCCCTTTACTTTGGATAAGGAGCATTTTGCCAAACTTATTATTGCTTACGAACCAGTTTGGGCTATTGGCACCGGTAAAACGGCAACACCCGAAATCGCTGAGGAAATGCACGCCCACATTCGCCGTTGCATCTCGGAAAAGTTTGGTAAAGATATCGCTGAGGAAACATCCATTCTTTACGGAGGTAGCTGTAATGCGTCCAACGCAGTTTCCCTTTTCAAGCAACCTGATGTAGATGGCGGATTGATTGGAGGAGCCTCTCTTTCAGTCGAAAAGTTTATGCCGATTATAGAGGCATGGGACAACCTATCCGAATCAAACAAATAATGATGAACCGCGTTCGCAATTTATTTATTTGCGCGCTCGTTTTGGGGGGATTTTTTACCGCTCAAGCACAGCAGAATAATGGTGGAGCTTACTCCACGGTGCCTCGCGATATCTTTGAAGCGCTTGCTTCTCAACGCGAGGGTGAAGGCAATGTAACCATACAGCAGCCCGAAGCGCTCCGTAAAAGAGTAGGTTCCGTATCCCAAATTCACTTCAATGCTTTGGAAAATCCCTCTCAAATCGTGATAAGCCAAGGCTTCCGGATACAGGTATTTAACGGCAATTTGCCTACCAGTAAGCAGGAAGCCTATCGGCGCACCCGTTTGGTGAACAGCGCTTTGCCCGGAACAATGTGCTATTTAACCTATAAAGCCCCCTTCTGGAGACTCCTCGTAGGCGATTACACTTCCATAAACGAAGCACGAAAAGATATGCTCACGCTGAAGCAACAACTGCCGTCCTTCGCTTCCGAAATATATATTGTCCGTGATAAAATCAGACGTATCCACTAAGCTTAACTTTTTCCTATGGCTTTAAACCCCAAAAACAACGACTCAGATAAGGATTTTGACGAGTTCTGCGCCCTGCAAAGACGCGTTATTGAGCTACTCGGTGAAGATCCCAATCGCGAAGGCCTCCTCAAAACGCCCGAACGCGTAGCCAAGTCCCTTCGTTTCCTTACAAAAGGTTATGACGAAGATCCCGTTGAAATTCTTCGCGGAGCAACCTTTCGCGAGGATTATCGGCAGATGGTTATCGTGCGTGACATCGATTTCTTCTCCCTTTGTGAGCACCACATGTTGCCCTTTTTCGGCAAAGCTCACGTGGGTTACATCCCAAACAAATACATAACCGGACTTAGCAAAATAGCTCGCGTTGTGGAGGTTTATGCACGAAGGCTTCAGGTTCAGGAGCGTTTAACCACACAAATCAAGCAATGCATCCAGGATACACTTAACCCACTGGGCGTAATCGTGGTAATTGAGGCGGAGCATATGTGTATGCAAATGCGTGGCGTGGAAAAGCAAAACTCGCTTACCACAACAAGCGACTTCACCGGTGCCTTTGAAGAAGCTCGTACTCGCGAAGAATTTCTAAACCTCATTCGTAGCGGAAGATAGAGAGACATTATGCCCAAGCAGTACATTATCCTACTCACTTTCCCGGAGGACGACACCTTCCTGCGCATTCTTTCCCTTCCGGGAGATGCCTCCGCAAAACAACTTCACCGGCTAATCCTTGATGCGGTTGCTTATCCGCCTGATACCATCGCTACCTTCGACATCGTTGATAACGAGAACAATCTCCAAAAAGAACTCCTTTGCGATGCCGACTTTTTAGAACTTTCGGATAAAGGTGTCCCCACGCTACTGATGGACGATCTTTCCGTTGCGGAGCTTTTTGCTGATCCGGAGCATCTAAGCTGCCTACATGTGTTTGATTTCTTCGGCAATCGCGCTTTCCATCTTCGGTTGTTCAACACCGAAAACACCACATCTGACCCCAAAGTAGTGCAGAAACGGGGAGAGGCGCCCGCACCGGAATCCGAATGGGATGCAGCTGATAACGATATTTTCTCGGACGACGCTGATTTATCCTTTGGGGAACTCAACGAGGATGAACTCTACGATTCCGAAGAACCACCCTACGATTCCGAAGATTCCTTTGGCGTTTAAGCCTACTCTTATTGTTATTTCCGGTCCTACCGGAGTGGGGAAAAGCCGTTTTGCAATTGATATTGCCGAGCGGCTCGCTTGTCCCATTGTTTCGGCTGATGCAAGGCAAATCTACAAAGGAATGGAAATCGGTACCGCCGCCCCCTCCCCTTCCGACCTAAAACGAGCAAAGCACTATATGGTGGGTACGGTCAATCCGACCGATTACTACTCAGCCGCACGTTACGAAGCCGAAGTAATTCCCCTATTGGAACGTCTTTTCCGCAGCCATCCCTATGTGGTGCTTGCCGGTGGCTCTATGCTTTATGTGGATGCCGTCTGCTTTGGCATTGATCCTATGCCGGACGTACCGCTTGAAATAAGGGAACATCTAAAGGAACGACTCGTTGCACAAGGCGCAGATGCACTGCTTGACGAACTGAAACGAGTAGACCCATCCTACTGGCGAAACGTAGATCGAAGCAACACGAAGCGTATTTTGCACGCACTCGAAGTATTCTATGCGTCCGGCAGACCCTTTTCCTCTTTCCGAACTGCCGTCAAAAAGCGCCGTTCGTTTGACATTCGTAAAGTTTTGCTTGTATGCGAGCGCGAAAAGCTCTATCACGATATCAACGAGCGCACCCTCCGCATGCTTGATTCCGGCTGGTTAGACGAGACAAAGAGTCTACTCCCCTACCGAAATACGAACGCCTTGGACACCATTGGGTACAAAGAGCTCTTCGCATATTTGGATGGCTCCATTGACCTCAAAGAAGCCATTCGGCTGATCCAACGCAATACACGACGTTATGCACGTAAGCAAATGACCTGGTTTCGGCGTGATGGCGAATACCTTCTCTACCCAAACGATGCCTCCCCTGCCCACCTCCTGCGGCTCCTCTGGCTCCCTTCGCGCCTAACCTAACCTCCTTCCCCACTTCCCTCTCTCCTCAACCGTCACCGCTCCTCTTTCAACCTTCCAGCTCCTTTAGCAACCTCTCTATACTTTCTAATACTCGCCCCACTCTCTTCCTCCATACCATCCAAACCAAATCTTCGTAGATTCTCAACCATTTCTACGTACATCTTCGATAAATCCTTTAAAGGAGTTATATAAATCACTTAAAGGATTTATACGCGTAATTGAAACGATTGATACAAATCATTAAAAGGATTTATCGAGAACCTATAGACAACCGGTTGAGTTTCTTCGTACAAGTGGCAGAGGTTCACCCGCCTAATCAGATCAAACTGAAGGAATGAACGAGAGGATTGTTTGGTGTTGTTGGGTGCTAATTTAGGGAGCCGGAGGCAAAAGTAACCCTTTAGTAACGAAATTTTGTTACATTCGCACACAGAATAGGAGGATAAGGTAAGGAATGAGTTCCGGCAGTTTGCTCAATTTTGATCGTACGATGCTCGCCAATACGGACGAGTCGCTTCGTTACGAGTATATTCGAAGCAACCGAATGGGTGCATTCAGCAGTAGCACGCTGGTAGGATGCAACACGCGTAAGTACCACGGGTTGCTGGTGGTTCCCCTGCCTAATCTCAGCGCCCATAACCATGTTTTGCTCAGCTCACTGGATGCATCGGTAGTGCAACACGGCACTACGTTCCATACGGCAGTTCACAATTACGAGGGCGGACACATCGCTCCGGGTGGTCACAAGTACATTCGCTCGTACAGTATCGAAAGCGTTCCCCGAACTGTTTACCGCGTTGGCGGTGTTCTGCTACAGACGGAGACCCTTTTGGAGCGTTATCACAACCGGATTATCGTTAAATACACGCTATTGGATGCGCACAGCGACACGAAACTTCAGTTGCGCCCGCTGGTGGCATTTCGCGACGTAACTCTGCTGACCCACGAGAACAGCAACGCCAATACGCAATTTGAGCGCGTACCCGACGGAATTTCGATGCAAATGTATGCCGAATACCCGCATCTCTATATGCAATGCGGCGGCAAAGCTTCCATTCGCGATGAGGGATGTTGGTACAAACGTTTCGAGTACCCCAAGGAAAAGATCCGGGGATATGAATCGGTTGAAGATCTTTATTCGCCGGGGTTCTTCGAACTGACCATTCGTCCCGATGAACCTGTCTATTTTACCGCAGGCTTGGAACCGATAGATATTGCGGAGGTACCGCAGCTTTTTGCACGGGAAGCAGAGAGCCGTCCGCCACGAACCACCTTTTCGGATTGCCTCAAGCACGCCGCAGAGCAGTTCTTTGTTCGCGAAGGTACCGGTAAAACCTACCTATTGGCAGGGTTCCCCTGGTTCGGAATTCGGGCGCGCGATACCTTCATTGCACTGCCGGGATGCACGTTGTACGCAGGCAACAGGGACGCTTTTGAGCAGATTTTAGCTACAACTATCCCCGAAGCGATGAACTTCCTGCGACAGAATGCCTCGTATCGGCAAAGCCGAATAGAGGGCTTGAAGGCACCCGATAACGGAGTTTGGGCGATTTGGGCAATAACCGAGTACGCACATATGATCGGTATGGAGGAAACAAGAGCTCGATTCGGCAACTTCGTGGACGAAATTGTGCAATACTACCTCAGTAACCGTCACCCAAACTGCCGTCTAACCGAAAAAGGTCTGCTCTATTTGGAAGGCAACGGGGAAGCGCTCACCTGGATGGACGCTGAAATAGACGGAAAGGCGGTTATTCCGCGCCGAGGGTATTTAGTTGAGCTGAATGCTCTTTGGTACCATGCGCTCCGGTTTTACGCAACTTTGCTTCCGGAAAAGGCATTGGCTATCGGGATTGATGCGCTTGCCGACAAAGCGGCACGCTCGTTTTGCGATACGTTCATCAATCCCTACGGCTATTTATACGATTACGTTACCGAAGAGGGTTACCGTGAGTTAGGCGTCCGTCCGAACATGCTGTTTGCCGTTTCTCTACCCAATTCGCCTTTAGAGCGACGCAAGCAGCGAGAAGTGCTGGATGTTGTGACCAAAGAGCTGCTTACGCCCAAAGGAATACGCACACTCAGTCCGCGAAGCGAAGGATATCGTCCGCACTGCAACGGTTTGCAATCGGAGCGCAATATTGCCTATTACAACGGCTCCGCCTGGCCTTGGCTGATGGGTGCTTATACGGATGCTTATCTACGTATATACGGAGCGCACGGCGTCAGCTTCCTCAGACGCATCTTTGTTGGGCTAACTGATGAAATAAAGCGACACGGAGTGGCTACCTATTCTGAGCTTTACGACGGAACGCCACCCTACGATTCGCACGGAGGAATATCCTTTGCCATGAGCGTTGGTGAGATTTTGCGCGCACTCTATACGTTGGAACACGCTTCCGAAGGGGAGCAAACTGCCTTTAACTACCTTTTGGATGACTGACACGCCGTGAAAGTACTAATGTTTGGTTGGGAGTTTCCGCCCCATATATTTGGCGGTTTGGGCACGGCGAGCTATGGACTTACCGAAGGATTAGCGCAACAGCCGGGCGTGGATGCCATTACTTTTATGGTACCGCATCCGTACGGCGATGAGGATCAATCGTTTGTTCGACTCATTGGTGCCGATACAACTCCCATCGTCTACCGCGATTTAGGTACGGATGAACTACGAGCGCACTTTGGAAAGCGTACTACGCCGGAGGAATACTACCGGTTGCGTAACCATATTTATGCGGATTTCCGCTACCGATATACGGACAATGCCGGCTGCATTCCCTTTGCCGGTGGCTATCCGAATAATCTTTTGGAGGAAATCAACAACTACTCGATTGTAGCTGGAGTGGTTGCGCGTGCGGAACAATTCGATGTCATCCACGCACACGACTGGGTCTGCTATCCCGCCGGTATACACGCAAAAGCGATTACGGGCAAGCCGCTTGTGGTACACGTCCATGCAACCGACTTCGACCGAAGCCGCGGAAATGTCAATCCCGACGTATTTCGTATCGAAATGGACGGCATGAATCACGCCGATCATATCATAACCGTGAGCAACCTCACTCGTCGCACCGTAATTGATAAATATGGGCAGCCACCAAGCAAAGTAACAACCGTACACAATGCAGTTACTCCGCTGAGTGAACAAATCCTAGCGTTGCCGGATAGACGGGGAGTGAAGAACAAAGTAGTCACCTTCCTCGGTAGAATTACTATGCAGAAAGGACCGGAATACTTTGTGGAAGCCGCCGCAAAAGTACTCCAACGCACACGCGGCGTACGCTTCGTAATGGCGGGAAACGGTGATATGATGAACGATATGATCGAGTTGGTTGCTCGCCGCCGAATAGCGGACCGCTTCCACTTCACCGGATTTATGCATGGAAACGAAGTATACGAAGTTTTCAAGGCAAGCGATGCCTACGTAATGCCATCCGTCAGCGAGCCATTTGGCATATCGCCCTTAGAAGCGATGCAATGCGGCGTTCCCTCCATTATCTCCAAGCAATCGGGCTGCGCCGAGATCCTTTCCTACGCACTCAAAGTAGACTATTGGAACGTGGATGCGCTTGCTAACGCAATTCATGCCGTTATTGCCTATCCGGCACTGCACCATTTTCTCCGCGAAAAAGGCAGAGAAGAGGTAGCAGGGCTTAAGTGGTCCGACGCCGGACGCAAACTTTTCGATATATACAGCCGCTTACTTTCCTGAAAACATGCACACAATTACCCTGATATTCAACCTCCATCAGCCGTTTCGCCTAAAGAAGTACCGCTTCTTTGATATTGGAAACGACCATTACTACTACGACGATTTCGAAAACGAAGAGGTCATTCATCGCAATAACAGCCAAACCTACGAGCCCGCCAACCGGCTTTTGCTCGATTTGTTGCAGAAATATCCGCAATTTAAGGTATCCTTTGTGCTTAGCGGAACCCTCATTGAGCAGTTGGAGCTCTATGCGCCCGAAACGATTCGTTCCTTCCAGAAGCTTGTCCAAACGGGACGGGTCGATTTTCTCGCAGCTCCCTATGCGCACTCCGTTGCATCTCTTTTTGACGAAAAGGAGTTTGAGTACCAAATGCGCCTGCATACCCGCAAGATACAGTCCCTATTCGGTGTAGAACCATCGGTTGCCTGCAATACGGAACTCATATATAACGACGAAGTGGCACTGACGTTGGAACGCCTCGGATATAAGGGTGTACTGACCGAGGGCGCGCGTCACATTCTTGGCTGGAAAAGCCCCAATCTGCTCTACGCAACCGCATCATCCAAGCGGCTCAAGCTACTTTTGCGCAATTCGCTCCTTAGCGATAAGCTACAGGCAGCCTTCGGTCGCTACGATTCGCCTGACTATCCCTATACGGTCGATAAACTGTTGCGCGCCGTGAATGCGCTACCCGAGAACGAACAATCCGTCATCCTCTATATGGACTACGAAGTTATGGGTACCATTTGGCGTGATGCTACCGGCATTTTCGACTTTTTCCGCGCCCTGCCTCGTATGGCTGTCGATGCCGATATACGATTTGCCACCGCCACCGAAACAGCCCAAATGCCGGCTACCGGAGGCACTCTTTCCGTACAATATCCCATCAGCATCATTGGCGAAGCGAAGGATACTGCTCCCTGGCTTGGTAACGAGCTACAAAAAGGCGTACAGGACCTGCTCCTTAAATGGGGCGAACGCGTCCGAATCACCCGGGATAACCGTCTGCTGCAGGATTGGCTTTACCTGCAAAGTGCCGATCACCTTTACTATATGAGTACGCGCCGCGAGCTGAATGGTACCTTTTCGCCCTACGAGTCACCCTTTGATGCCTTCAACAACTACGTGAATGTGTTCAGCGATTTCCTTGTGCGACTCGAAACCGAATATCCTTCGTCTATTGAAAACGAGGAACTAAATGCGCTATTGAGCACCATCGACCATCAGAACGAACGCATAAAACAGCTTACCGCTGAGCTTGATCTGCTCAAAAAGACCGGCACTAACCCCACCAAATAAGCCAGATCTACTCAAGAAGACCGGCATTCCACTTATTCCCTTACCGAGTCGCGGTAACCTATCCCTAGCACTCACTAATCTCACCTAATGAGTCGCCCTCTCTTTATTTCTACTCTTCCACAATCCTATATGTACGCTCCACCACTAACCTGCCAATTCTTGCCCGATTGTATGGGGCGGTTCTCTTTTACAATCAGACTTGTTGCTTCAATGTTGTCCGTACAATCAATCGGACAGCATGGAAGGAAAGCTCTGTTCCCATCGTACGACCGCTCACCTTCTCGGCATAAAGACTCAGTAAGCATGCAAAAAACTATCCCAATTCATCGAAGAGCCACTGGGACTGCACGGAAGAGAAGATCCGATTGCTCAGTACAGCCAGTCGGATGGCTCAAGAAGGTTGATTTAATTTCTCTCCATTCGCGCTGATAAAGATTAGGGCAATGACCCATTTGACCTGAACTTTCGTTACCACTCATCCGATAAATGTGCAGTAAAAGTCAAACGAGAGAATGACACGCGATAAAGGTATGGGAAGTGAGGAAGGATAAGTACGATGCTCCGGTCGGGATGAACGGTATTAGGTCAATGAAGTAGCGTAAATGAGGGATGAAGATACTGAGACGAAAGTCGAGGAAGAGAGCTCTGAGGAACTATATGCTTCTGAGCAATCTAAGGGAATAATAACGGGAAATGAGGGTTACAGAAAGTTGCGGAGGATGCCCCATCCGAACAGAACAAAGGCTACAATAAGGATGGAGGTACGTGAATTGAGTGCTAAATAAAGGCGGTTCATCGCTGCACTACGCTTACGAAGCGCGGAAGAAAGTAGCAATAACAGCACCATAGGAAGGGAGAGCAACAACAAAGGATTATAATGCCAAGCGGTGAGCAATCTGCCGTGCAGCAGAGCATGACTAGCGCGCAACGATCCGCACCCGGGACATTCAATTCCGAAAAGGCTTCGCGTGGGACATCGGGGGTAGAAGTATGTGGTGGAGGGGTTAAATCGATAGAGAATCACAATAGCAAAAATGCTCCCTGCCACAAGTATTGCGGCAAGGAGCATCCGTTGCATCTGCGTGCGAAAGCTACTTCTTTTCACGCTTTATAGGGTCAAACCCCTCGCCATATACGCCGTGGACGACGGCTTGTGATACAAATGCTTTGGGATCGATCTCGCGAACGATGTCCATAATGGGGACAAGCATGTTCTTACGAGCAACCACCATCAGCACTTTTGCCGGTTGTTTGCTGTATCCGCCACGAGCTTCGAAGAGGGTACATCCGCGGTGCAGACGGTTAATTATCGCATCGCTGATCTCTTCGGCCTTCAAACTGCTGATAAAGCACTGAACGCTTTGCTTGTTACTATTGAGGAAGAAGTCCATCGTAGTAGCGGTTACCACGATTTCGACTACTGAAAACGCCAACTTTCCGAGCGCAACCGACCAATCGTACTGAGGGCCGAAGTAGTGACTGACCACGCTACCGCAAATAACGATTACGGCATCCACCATAATCATAGCGCGCCCTAACGAAATATTCTTGTACTTATTGATGATCGCCACTATTACATCGGTTCCACCCGTACTTCCGTTTACGGAAAAGACGCAGCCTAATCCGATCCCGCACAATATAGAACCGATCATTAAAGCAGCAAACGGTTCGGTAGAAGTGAGGAGGGGACCCACATTCGGAATCATTTCGCGGAGGAAAGGCCATATATTTTCATAGACGACAGCCTGCTCCACCGGGTCGGTAAAGAGGGCTTGTCCCACCGGAATGGTGAGGAAAAGCATACTCACACCGATAATCGTACGCACGGAAAACCTCCATCCAAGGAACACAAGCGCCAGTATGAGCAGTCCACCGTTAATAATGTAGTACGGCACCGTTGCCGGTATATTGGTGGCAAGCTGAATAATGGTTGTGACTCCGGCGAGGCCTCCGGAAGTGATATTCTGCGAAAGAATGAAGGCGGTCCACCCGAAGGTATAACTGACCACACCGGTAAAAATGATGATAAGCTCGCGTGCAACACGCCAAGCAGAACCGCGCTCCGACGGCAATTTAGTTTGAATTACTCCCATATTGTGTATGAATTTGTTTCTAAACTACAAAACGATATTAACGATGCGTCCGGGCACCACAATTACTTTTTTAGGTTGTTTTCCTTCGAGCCACCGTGCCGCTTCGGGCGCAGCAAGGGCTTCTTTTTCAACTTGTTCCTTATCAGCTTGAGCAGGCAAGGTGATTTTGAAGCGTACTTTTCCGTTGAAACTGACCGGATACACCGTTTCGGCTTCCACAAGCAACGCTTCATTGCACTCGGGCCAAGCAGCATTTACAATGCTTGAGTTATGCCCCGCTTTCCGATAAAGCCAATCGGTTAGGTGTGGAGCAAAGGGCGAAAGAAGAATGAGCAAGGGTTCCAAAACGGCACGACTGTGACAGTTTTCGGTAGCAAGCTCGTTCAGCGCAATCATAAAGGCAGATATGGCTGTATTAAAGGATATACCTTCGATATCACCGGTAACCTTTTTGATTAGCTTATGTAGCGTTTTGAGCGCTTTTTCTGATGGTTTTTCGTCGGTTACCGCCCATTGAACCTCGTTCCAAAATAGGGCAAAAAACCGCTTTAGAAAGCGATGAACGCCCTCAATTCCCTGAGTATCCCACGGCTTACTCTGCTCCAATGGACCAAGGAACATAAGGTAAAGCCGCAAGGTATCCGCTCCGTAGCGATCAATCACATCGTCAGGATTGACCACATTGAACATGGATTTGCTCATTTTCTCTATAGCGGAGCCGCAACGATAGGTACCGTCTTGCTCCAAAATGAAGTCGGCATCGCGATATTCTTCCCTCCAATTGCGAAAAGCATCCGTATCCAAGCGATCATCCTGTACCATACTGATATCCACATGTATGGCGGTTGTGTCGTATTGATCCTTCTGAGAAAATGTAACGAAGCGATTTGTATCCTTAATTCGGTATACAAAGCTGCTCTTTCCCTGAATCATTCCCTGATTCACCAAGCGTCTGAATGGCTCGGGTTCGCATACCAATCCGAGATCATAAAGGAACATGCACCAAAAACGACTATATAAAAGGTGACCGGTAGCATGTTCGGTTCCGCCCACATATAGATCCACGTGACGCCAATACTTGTTAGCTTTTTCGCCAACCAATGCTTCGTTGTTATGCGGATCCATATAGCGAAGATAATAGGCACTGCTTCCCGCAAAACCGGGCATAGTGCTTAATTCATAGGGATATCCCTCCTTTGTATGCCAATTTTCGGCTCTTCCGAGTGGAGGCGTACCGTCCTGCGAAGGTTTATAGCTATTGATTGGCGGCAATTCGAGGGGTAATTCGCTGTCGGGAAGCAGATTAGGCACTCCGTCCGCATCGTAATAGATAGGGAAAGGCTCGCCCCAATAACGTTGCCGGCTGAATATAGCATCGCGCAAACGATAGGTAACGCGGCGCTTTCCTATCTTATTTTCTTCAATAAAGTCTAATAGTTTTTGCGTTGCTTCCGCAACAGACAGTCCTGAATAGGCACCGGAATGCACCAAGTGTCCCTCTTTTTCGGCGCGTGCATCGGTCCATTCGTCCGTATTGGTGGGTTGTTCCCCATCGGGACATATAACTTGTTGCACGGGCAGATCAAAATGTCGCGCAAAAGCGAAGTCGCGGCTATCGTGAGCGGCTACAGCCATCACGGCACCGGTACCGTATCCGGCGAGCACATAATCGGCAATCCAAATAGGTATAGGCTCACCGGTAAAAGGATGAACGGCATAAGCACCGGTAAAAACGCCTGACACTCGCCGATCCGCCATACGTTCACGCTCCGTTTTGCGCCGTGTTTCGGCTATATAAGCAGATACTTTATCGCGTTCGGCAGGCGTGGCAATTTGCTCCGCCAGCTCGTGTTCAGGTGCCAAAACTAAGAACGAAACGCCAAAAATAGTGTCTATTCGTGTAGTAAAGACGGCAATTTGCTCTTTTCTGTCCTGTAATTGGAAGTGCAACTCGGCACCTTCAGAGCGGCCGATCCAGTTGCGCTGTGTTTCTTTGAGCGCTTCGGTCCATTGCAAGTCAGTCAATCCCGATAAAAGCCGCTCTCCGTATGCAGAGATACGCAAGCACCATTGGGTCATTTTGCGCTGTTCTACCGGATAACCGCCGCGTATGCTCACGCCTTCGCTCACCTCGTCGTTGGCAAGTACGGTACCCAATTCGGCACACCAGTTCACCATCGATTCGCCCAAATAAGCCAACCGATAGTGCATCAGGAAGTCGCTTTTCGCTTTTTCGTCAAAACCATTCCACGTAGTGGCATCTATCTCTTCCGGAGCATCGGGCGCATAAGCGGTCAATCCGTTTGCGCCGTTTGCCTCGAGATGTCGTACCAAGTCAGCGATCGGACGCGCTTTTTGCGCCTTTGTATCGTAGTAATGTTCAAAAAGACGGGCAAAAACCCACTGCGTCCATCGATAGTAAGCCGGATCAGAGGTAACCACTTCGCGCGACCAATCGAAACTAAATCCGATGCGGTCCAACTGTTTTCGGTAGCGGGCACTATTGATTCGGGTCGTTTCGGCGGGATGTTGCCCGGTTTGGATGGCATACTGCTCGGCCGGAAGACCAAAGGCATCGAAGCCCATCGGGTGTAACACGGAAAAACCGTTCAGCCTTTTGTAGCGTGCATAGATATCCGAAGCCGTGTAGCCCAAGGGATGCCCCATATGAAGACCGGCTCCCGACGGATAGGGGAACATATCCAAAACGTAGTAAGCGGGCTTTGTTTCGTCCTCTTTTACCTTATATACTTCCTCGTTCCGCCACGTTTGTTGTATGGCAGGTTCAATCTCTCCAAATCGATACTCCATAGTTTCGTTTCGCTAACCGCCTGCAAAAGTAGCTATTTTGCCGCACAACTAAAGGAGAAATAAGGCTCATTGGGTATAAACCGTTGCCATTCATCGTCCATAGGGTCTATTTTCACGGGACAAAAGGTATATACCTTTGCTACAAAACTTATATACCTTTCGCTTCAGAGGTATATACCTATCACTTGAAACATATATAAGTTTCGGTTGAGACTACCCCACCCGGAATTAATTGTAAAGATGCGGGCGGTCGAAAAAAGAGGAAGAGGTGCCGCCGAGATACCTGATGATCCGCCAACACCTCTCCTGCATTCTGTCGGGATGACTAGATTCGAACTAGCGACCCCACGCCCCCCAGACGCGTACTCTAACCGGACTGAGCTACATCCCGAATGCGAATGCAAAGGTAATACTCTTTTTGTTTCTGACCAAACAATTACTACTTTGCAGGCTTTTTCCCCGCTTTTTTCAATGTATCGATGCGCTCCGCCATCTCTTTTGCCTCATCCCGCAAACGCGCAGCTGCAAGGAAATCGAGTTTTTTAGCTGCTTCGTACATTTGGGTTCGACGTTCGTTGTAGAGCTTTTCAAGCTTTTCGAGCCCCAACTCATTTAGTAGTGGATCGGCAAAAGCGCCTTCATCCGGCTCTACATAAGCGGTGGCAGCATTACCCGTAACCCGTTCTTTAGCCAAACTAATCCCTGCTTTCACCGCGGCACGTGGCGTTATGTGGTGCAATTTATTATATGCCAATTGTCGTTCGCGGCGGTTATTGGTGGCATCCATCATGCGTTTCATTCCGTCACTCACCGTATCGGCATAAAGAATGACGCGTCCTTCGGGATGACGTGCTGCACGGCCTGCCGTTTGCGTAAGGGCGCGCTCTGAGCGTAAAAAGCCCTCTTTGTCCGCATCCAATATAGCCACTAAGGAAACTTCCGGTAGATCCAATCCTTCCCTGAGGAGATTTACACCGACCAAAACATCATATTTGCCTTTGCGCAACTCATCCAAAATGCGCACTCGATCCAATGTTTCCACGTCACTATGTATATAGGCTGTAGCTACGCCATAGCGCTGCAGATACTCGCTTAGCTCCTCGGCTTGGCGCTTAGTTAGCGTGGTAACGAGGGTTCGCTGACGTTTTTGCTTGCGCAGACGGATTTCCTCCATCAAATCGTCTATCTGGTATTCGGTAGGACGTACTTCAATCTGCGGATCAGGTAGCCCCGTTGGGCGTATAATCTGCTCTACAACAATTCCTTCGCTCTCTTCCAATTCGTACTCAGCAGGGGTTGCGCTGACAAAAATAGTGCTGTTTCGGAGCGCGGTAAACTCCTCAAATGTAAGAGGACGATTATCCAATGCCGCAGGCAGACGGAAGCCGTATTCCACCAAACTGGTTTTACGCGAGCGATCGCCTCCGTACATAGCTTTGATTTGGGGAATAGTTACGTGGCTTTCGTCTATAACCAGAAGAAAATCACGAGGAAAGTAATCAAATAAACAAAAGGGTCTTTCGCCGGCACTTCGCCCGTCAAAGTAACGCGAGTAGTTCTCTATACCGGTACAATACCCTATTTCACGCATCATTTCGAGGTCATATGTAACGCGTTCATATAGACGTTTTGCCTCAAACATCTTACCCATACGTTCAAATGATGCCACTTGCACGTCCAAATTGTGCTTAATCTGCTCCAATGCATGGGCTGTTTGCTCCTTGGTTGTTACAAACAGATTAGCGGGGTAGATATCCAAAGCGGTTAATTCACCCGTAGAAACGCCTGAAACGGGATCAATCACTTCAATGGACTCAATCTCATCGTCAAAAAACAGAAGTCGATAGGCGATGCCGTCATATCCTTCCACCGCTGGAAAAACATCGATTGTATCGCCTTTTACACGGAATGTTCCACTCGTGAACTCACTTTGCGTATTAGTGTAAAAAGCATTGGACAATAAACGCATAAGCGCGCCACGCTCAATTTGCTGCCCCACTTCTACGTGTACTACCGAAGCTGCGTAAGCATTCGGATCTGCCATACCGTACAAACAAGAAACACTGCTCACCACAATAACGTCCTTTCTGCCACTCAGCAGCGAAGCGATTGTGCGTAAGCGAAGCTTTTCGATCTCCGCATTGATCGCCATATCCTTTTCTATATAGGTATCCGTAGTCGATATGTACGCTTCGGGCTGGTAATAATCGTAGTACGAGACGAAGTATTCCACGGCATTATTCGGGAAAAACGCCTTAAACTCGCCGTACAACTGCGCTGCAAGCGTTTTGTTGTGGCTAATTACCAACGTGGGACGTTCGGCTTGAGCAATCACATTGGCTATAGTAAACGTTTTGCCGCTCCCCGTAACACCGAGAAGCGTCTGCGCCGGCATTCCGGCACGTAAACCCTTTATCAGAGCTTCGATTGCTTCCGGTTGATCACCACTTGGTTCGTATTGTGCAGTGAGTTCGAACTTCATATCTGCAAAGATACAACCTCCGTAACAAAATGATACTAATCAAGCCCGATACATCGGGTACAGCTTTCGTAACCACAAGGGGGAAGCATCGCTTAGGTATATACCTTTTGAGAAAAAAGGAGCTGTTTTGTTCCGAAAGGTCTCGTTCCGATTCAAGGCTACGATACTTTGAAAAGATAGCCAATGCGTAAACGCTCGCCGAAAGGTATACAGGCGTGGCTCATTTGAGGATAAGCCTGCGCCAAACTAATAGGTTATTTGTTATCTTTGCAACGCAAGATACGGCAATATGTTTTGGAGAAAACGCGCAAAAGAACGCCCCGATGTGGAAACAGAGGGGTATAATGAGGAAACATCCGGATATAATAATCCGGGTTCAATACAGTCAGACGAACATGCAGAAGGGGGCAAACGTGTGTACGTAAGTCGCGTAATTGGTCTTTTTAACCGGCATTGGTGGATGATGTATGCACTGGCGGCTCTCTTTTTCGTCCTATTTTCCCTTATTTTGGGTCCTGACAGTTTGTCCGTTCATGCACAGTATTCACGTCGGATTGACGATCTCAAGCAAGCATTGAAAGAGGAAAATGAAGCTTTTGTGCGGGATAGTTTACGATTGGAAGGTGTACGGAACAGCGATTTGGAGGCATTGGAACGTGAAGCACGGGAACGATTTAAGATGAAATGTGCTAACGAGCTGGTGTTCATTCTGGAAGATAGCACTACACATAAGCGTTAAATGACGTGGCAACAAACGCAAAGGCGGATAAAAAGAGGCTTTTTAGCGCAAGCAATCGTTACGGACATATAGGGTTATTAAGGGTAATATCCCCCAATACATTTCCATATACTTTCACGTTGCGAGCTAACCGAAATCCCTCTTATCACTTGTGTAACATGATTAGTACAAATATGCTTTCGTTCTCATCGAAACCGGCCCGATACAAGCAATAGAGAAAAATGAACAACCAAACACTTAACAGACTCAAAAACACGCTCTTCGTTGTGGGGAGCCTGCTCCTTTTAATCGGCGTAGGTACGTCCGTTTTCGTTGATAAAACCCCATTTTCGGGTTGGATTCTTCTGTTCGGAGGAATCGCCTATACCTTTTCCTTTCTACTTCGTGCTCCGGAACAGGGAAACGACGCTACACGCCCGGAAGCAAACAAACGAATCCGTTTGCGCGAAAAACGGTGGCGAACGATAGCTATAATCGCCGGCTTCTTTTGGATATTTGCTGCCGTTATGCTAATCGTAGGCCAAAGCTCGTGGTCTGTATGGGCTGTGGTCGGCACGGTTTTCTATATTAATGGCAATCTGTGCCTCACTTTTCTGAAAAGATAGCAATATGAACGACAAACATCCACTTTCAAGCTCACAAAAGCCACCTATCTATCGACTCCGTGCAGATGAGGCAACTACACTCTCGGAGCTACTCCGCACGATTAAGCCACCATTGAGCAATCAGCGTATCAAACAGTTTCTTGCCAAAAGATGCGTTACCATTAACGGGAAAGTGGTTACACGCTATGATTCGCCTATAGTTCCCGGAAATCTTATAGAGGTATTTGCCCGTGGACTTCCGGATTCGTTTCGGCATCCTTTAGCAGAGGAATTGTGGCGCGACGAGCATTTCATTTTAGTAGAGAAACGCGCCGGATTGCCAACAATAGCGAAAGGAGGTATGAAAGGTGATACCCTTTACCGCTTGGTTGCGGCTCATGAAAAAGCAACAGATCCGCGGGCGAAAATCTTTTTACTAAACCGGTTGGATGGTGCTACGCGCGGATTGATCCTTTTTGCTCGTTCTCGCGAAGTACAACAGACGATTTTAGCCGACTGGACGCGCTACATTCCGGAACAAACGTTCATTGCCGTAGTAGAAGGAATACTTTTCCCCCGAAAGGGACAAATAACAAAACCGAAAGAGGGAAGTGAACGCGCCGCCACAACAGAATACAGCGTATTGGGATATGGAGCGTGGTGTACACTAATGGAATTACGTCTTTTGGGCCGCCATAACGCCATCCGTACTACACTTAAAGCCTCGGGACACGCTATTTTGGGAGATCAGCACGAACACGTCATCCTCACTTATTCCAAAGGTCTCGCTTTCTACCAAAAACAACTGACGCTCATACACCCTGAAACGGGGAAAGAAATGCGCTTCACGTCCGCCCAAAATGAGAATTTTGACGCTCTTTTGCGCAAAATACCGACAAGAAAACAACGTGCCGCTATTGCCCTGTTAGAGGAACAAAAAGCAGAAAACAATAGAAAAGAATAGAGTTAAGCATATGAAGTCTAACCGATTGACCCCAATACTCCTTGTATTATTCGCGCTACTACCCTTCTCGCGTGTTAATGCTCAGCTATACGACGATGTAATCAAGTGGAGTGCCTCTATTGAAGAAACAGCGAAAGAGGAGAAAACGCTCGTTCTCACCGCAAAAATAGAGCCTGGTTGGCATATGTACGACCGTAATCTTCCCGAGGGAGGACCGAATTCAACCGAGTTTCTCTTCAACACGTTGCGTGGAGCGGAACGGATTGGTGATTTTGAAGCTGACCGCGCTCCGGAGGAAAGCTACGATCAACAGTTCCAAATGAAACTGAGATGGTTCCAAACAAAAGTGGTTTTTCGACAAAAATTGCATGTTACTGATGCCGATAATTTTGCATTGGTGGTAGAAACAAGAGCGCAGGCTTGCAATGACGAAACCTGCTTGGCTCCATCAGGAGAAATGTTCTCTTTTGGGGCAGAAACGGTAGCAGAAGCCGATACAACCGCTGCTGCACTCACATTTACGCCTCTTGACGAAACGGAAACAGATATCGCCAAAATCTATGAACCGGTCACTGATGTGCTTCAAGCCTATGGAGACGTTTCCATGCGTCAGGCAAACAGCTCACTTTGGATGATTTTCCTATTCGGATTCCTCGGTGGGCTAATTGCATTACTCACCCCTTGCGTTTGGCCGATGATACCTATGACGGTCAGCTTCTTTCTCAAAAGAACAAAAAAAAGACGTGAAGCCGTACGGGACGCACTCATTTACGGCATAGCAATTATTGTCATTTACCTCGTTTTAGGCGTAGCAATCACACTTCTTTTCGGAGCAAGTGCGCTGAATAGCCTTTCGACTAACGCCATTTTCAACCTAATTTTCTTTGCATTACTGGTCTTTTTCGCCGTTTCCTTCTTTGGAGCATTCGAAATAGTTTTACCATCTCGCTGGACCAATCGCATTGATAGTAAGGCCGATAGTACTCGTGGCGCGCTCAGTATCTTCTTTATGGCGTTTACATTAGTACTTGTTTCATTTTCCTGTACGGGACCAATTATCGGAACTTTACTTGTGCAAGCTGCTTCGATGGGGCAGATTTTGGGACCAATGATAGGTATGTTCGGATTTGCCATAGCTCTTGCTCTTCCGTTTAGCCTGTTTGCCGTTTTCCCTCATTGGTTACAAAGCATGCCTAAGAGCGGAGGATGGCTCAATTCGGTTAAAGTAGTGATGGCATTCTTGGAACTTGCCTTGTCGCTAAAGTTCCTTTCTGTAGCCGATTTAGCATACGGATGGGGCATTTTGGATCGTGAAACCTTCCTCGCTCTATGGATAGTTATATTCTTTTTACTCGGTGTTTATCTATTAGGAAAGATTCGTTTTCCACACGATACGCCTTTGGAAAAGATAGGAGTAGGAAGGTTTTTCCTTGCTGTAATATCCCTTTCTTTTGCCGTATATATGGTGCCGGGCTTATGGGGCGCACCGCTTCGGGCAATAAGTGCCTTTTCTCCACCTGCTTATACGCAGGATTTCAACCTTTACGAGGGTAACGTTCACGCACAGTTTGATGATTTTGAGGAAGGAATGCGATATGCAGAAAAGCAAAACAAGCCTGTTTTGATCGATTTCTCCGGATTTGGCTGCGTAAACTGCCGTGAAATGGAGAACAATGTATGGATTGATCCGAGAGTAAAAAAGATCTTAGAACAGGATTATGTACTAATTACACTAATCGTGGACGATAAAACTGCCTTACCGGAACCTATTGTCGTGGACGATGCCGGAAAGAAACGCACGCTTCGGACTATAGGAGATAAGTGGAGCTACCTGCAACGCACAAAATTCGGAGCAAGTTCGCAACCTTTCTATATACCTGTGGATCACAACGGGATACCCTTGAGTGCCTCCTACAAACGCGACTTAAACGTGCAACGCTATATAGATTTTCTCCAAAGCGGACTGAAAGAATACAAAGAAAGAACGGATAACGGCAAGCCCGTTCCCGGAAGAAACCAATGAATAACAAGGCTAATAAAGTAGACGCATTTGCGCGTTTGCTCGATGTTCTGGATATGTTGCGCACGCATTGTCCTTGGGATAAAAAGCAAACGAACGCTTCTTTGCGTACAAATACCATTGAGGAGGTGCACGAACTTTCGGAAGCGTTACTCAGCAACAATACTACAGAAGAGAAAAAAGAGCTGGGCGACGTTTTGCTGCACATCGTTTTCTACGCAAAAATAGCCGAAGAACAGGGCAAATTCGATATTGCCGATGTTTGCAACACTCTGTGCAACAAGCTCATTTTTCGCCATCCCCACATTTATGGTAATGCACAAGCCGATTCGGCGGAAGCGGTTGTTAATCAGTGGGAAAGGGTCAAACAGGTAGAAAAAGGGGGTAATAAGACGTTACTGAGCGGCGTTCCCTCCTCCCTTCCATCACTCGTAAAAGCATATCGGATTAGCGAAAAGGCTGCTGCAGTAGGTTTTGATTGGAAAGAACGCTCTGAGGTATGGCAAAAAGTAGCTGAAGAACGTACCGAATTGGACCAAGCTATTGCCCAAAATGATCCCGATGCCATGGAAGCTGAGATGGGCGATTTGCTCTTCGCAATTGTAAATGCGGCGCGACTTTACGGAATAAATCCGGATACGGCATTAGAACGTACAAACCGTAAGTTTACTTATCGAATCGGCTTCGCTGAAGAAAAAGCACGACAAAAGGGGCTCAAATTGAGCGACCTAACGTTGGACGAGATGGAAACGCTATGGCAGGAAGCGAAAAAGAGCGAAAAGAACAGGAACTAACTACATACAACCCCTGTCCCATATGTAGTGGCACTACCTACATTAAGGTTGGGGAAGCTCGGGATGAGTTAGTTTCCAAGCGCATTTTTCCTCTTCTGAGATGCGAAAAGTGCGGTATGCTCGTTACCGGGAATGCACCGGTACCTTCGGAGCTTGGTTCTTTTTACCGAAACAAGGCGTATATCTCGCATAGCAACACGCATCGCGGTCTAACCAACCGTCTCTATCATTGGGTGCGCCATCGTACCTTACGAAGCAAATACAAGCTTATTGACCGATTGAGCAAAGGGCAGAAAGGAGGCCTAATAGTAGATGTTGGTGCCGGAACCGGCTTTTTTGCTGCCTATATGCAGCAAAAAGGCTATCGCGTGCACTGCATTGAACAGGATGCCGAGGCACGCAGTTTTATTGAGAAAAAGCATCATCTTGCCACAAGTCCCTATTTGAAAGAGGCACAGTTACCTCGTGCCGGAGTCAATTTTATTACTCTTTGGCATGTTCTGGAGCATATTCCTGATCTGAAAGAGCATTTTGCTCTATTCCGTAAGCTACTAACGGCAGATGGAACTTTGATACTGGCATTGCCTAACCACACTTCTTGGGATGCAAAGCACTATAGCTATTCTTGGGCCGCCTACGATGTACCACGCCATTTGTGGCATTTCGCTCCCGAGCATATCTGTCGTTTGGCGCAAAACGAAGGATTTCGGCTGATTGAAAAGCACCCAATGCCGTTTGATGCGTACTATATTTCGCTTCTAAGTGAGCAACAACGAGGGCGCAAAGGTATATGGGGCTATTTCCGCGCTTTCTATGCAGGACTGCGGTCTAACTATGCCGCACGCCGCAACCCCACGGAGGCGAGTTCTCTCATTTATGTATTTAAGCTTGCCTAATACCCTATGAAGCATAGCATTAGTAGACTTCTTTACACATTGTTCAGTATCTCGTTTTGCTTAACGACCTATGCACAAACGGACTCAACCCGAATTTCACCTTGGTTTTACTCTGTTTCAGCCACAGGCTTTTTCCGAAACAACGAATACAAGGAGCCGTTCGGAACTGGCTACACTTTGCCGGGGTATCGCCTTTCGGGGACTGTTGGTTATCAAAAGGATAAATGGGAAGTTTCTCTTGGCGGATTCCTTTTGGGCTATTTGGGGGCTCAAAGCTATCCACAGCATGCCTATGGGAACTCATTTACTAATATCAGCGACAGCACACGTAGGAAGAACGCCCTACCCTTCTTCCGACCCATTTTTCAAATTAAAACCTACATCGGCAAGGAAATGATGGTACAAATCGGCTCAAGCGATGCAGATCATCAACTTCCGGATGCTCTTTATAACAAGGAGCTTCGCTATACAGCTTTCCCCGAACAGGGAGTTCGTTTTAAGGGTGAATGGCGTTTTTTACTCTTAGATACGTGGGTTGATTGGCAAAACTTCATTTTCCCGCGAGATAACCATCAGGAGCTTTTTACCTTTGGATTTGCAGCTTCCGTCCCATTTCATCTCTCCACAACGCAAAAACTAACGATTGCGCTGAAAAGCATTGGTACCCATCGTGGAGGTGAAGTATATAACATTCAACCGGGAGAAACGGCGCAAACAAGGCTCGCTGCCGCTTTGGGAGCAGAATGGCACTATATGATTCATCCAAACGCATCAATAGGATTGAGCGGCTATGGGTTACTTTCTGCTTCCTCACGGCATTCGCGTCCCAACGGCTTAGGTATAGATGTTACCCTACAAGGCCGTTGGAAAGGTATAGACGCAGCGATAGAAGGTTGGTACGGCAGCAACTATTACGCTACTTGGAGTGGACCTTTTTATAATGCACTAAACACAGCGAGCAACAAAACGCGCTTTATGCGTCTGTCGCTCGCCTATCAATTGTACCAAAAAGATCAGTTTGGACTTCGCTTACAAGGAGATGCGTGGCTACACCCGGGTGGCTCATTTAGTCACGCAATCGCCCTCTACATGAGTGCCAAACTCTAATATTCGTCTTCGTTGAAGAAGAAATCTTCGTTGCGCGGATAATCCGGCCAAATATCTTCTATAGAGTCATACACCTCCCCATCCTCATCAATTTCGGAAAGATTCTCAATCAATTCGAGCGGTGCACCGCTTCTTTGCGCGTAATCAATGAGTTCTTCTTTGGTGGCAGGCCATGGAGCATCGTCCAAACGCGAAGCTAATTCAAGGGTCCAGTACATACTTTTTCTCTCACACTAATAGGTTTTGTTCGCCATTTTGCCGCCTATGTGCGGTAAACGGCTGCAAAAATAGTATTATCTATTCGGAAAAACAATTTGGACTCCATAAAACCTCAGGTTCACCCGATCGGTGTGCCGCCATACGCGCATAAACAAAGAGCAAATCGCTCAGTCTGTTCATAAAACGCATATTAGGTTCGGCTATTGTTAATGCACGCTCCTCTTCGGGAACCAAATCCATCAAACGGACAATTTCGCGCTCTGCTCTGCGACAAACCGTACGCGCCAAATGAGCCGTAGATGCCATCCGCCCGCCTCCCGGGAGAATAAATCCTTTCATAGGTGGCAGAGACGCATCGTACTTATCAATAGCACTTTCGAGCTGATGTACCACACTTTCCGGCAAAGCAAAACGTTGTTTTACGGAAACATCTTCGGGCAAAGTTGCCAAGTCGCTCCCTATAACGAAGAGCGCATTCTGTATCATTACAAAGAGCCTGCGGTCTGATTCGGGCATTTCTTCTGCAAGGAGTATTCCGATAAGTGAGTTCAATTCGTCCACTGTACCATAGGAAACGAGCCGCTGATCACCTTTGCTCACTCTCTGTCCCCCAACCAATGAAGTTGTTCCTTTATCGCCCTTGGCGGTATATAATCTGCTTTTCTTGCTCATAATCGCTATCTTGTTCGCTTTTAGTCACTTTATTCTCTTTTCAAAGGTAGTAAAAAATGGCTGTGAACGCTTTGTTTTCAAGCAAAGGAAACTGAGAATCAGCCACAAATCAGGAAAATCCTCCCCAACACTACCCTATTTTTCACAAGAACATATAAGACGTTTAAGATCCGACGAGAATTGATCTAAAGAAAGCTATGGTAATGCCTAATGGAACAACTATGGATTATATTGAGAACAGGGTGTTCGCAGTAGAAAGCTGTACGGTGGTATCAGGAAACAACAAATATTTTACGTGGCAATGCAGGGTTGTTCCACAACAAAGAGAGCGAGGGTAGCAACTGCACGATAGTCCGCGCGTCTACCCTATTTGCTACGCGACAAGCGTTGCGAAGTGAACTTTGAGTAAGAACGAGCAAATCCTCCTCATTCAGAGAGCCTTCGAAGCTCTTTCCGCATATGAACATTCTGCTCGGAGTAGCAGATGAGTATGGTCTGGATACTGCTCTTTCCGGACGCTCCCGGAGCTGCCGTATGGTTCGAGCCATAGTGTACGACAAGTCACCGGAAGCATCAATTTGAGCCACTGAATAATACACTGCTATGCGCCAAACTGCCCACGCAGCACGCTTCTGCGCCTCGTCAGCAAAGGGAGTACGCTCCTGCAACCAAGCCGTTCGGTAAAATTCGTAACGCGGATCCCAAACTTCCGTAACTAACTGATACAGAAAGGGAGAATGAATACCGTGTCCGAATGTGGTAATGGGAGCCTTGAGCCAAGCTCCAAGACGCTGCCTTAAGCCGAAACGTCTGCTTGTCACTATCCGCGTTGCTGTCCTCGCTCGACTATTTTCTGCTGCAGTGCGCCAACCAAGTCTCGTCGTTTAGTTTGTAGAAGATCTCCAAACTACCCGTACTGCTTATGGAAACCGTATTACTACTTGTTTCGACGTCCTTCAAAACAAAGTTGCCATTACCCTTTCCAACCATCGGTATTCCGTTCAATGCCGGAATATTTTCAGAAAAGGCAAAGTAGAAGTTGTCGCCTCGGCGTGTTACGGTTACCGAACCGTTTCCGGCCTGTAACTTCTGAATACCCTTGTTGTAACCTACTTTACCCGAATAGGTGCCGATAAACTGCTCGTCCTGAGGCTCAGGAGAACAAGCAATTGCGCAGATAATAACCGCTACCAGCGCACACGCGATTTTGAGTTTCTGTTTCATGATCCTTACTCTTTCTATGTTCCTAATACTCTTTTGTTCCTTTGAGCTGCGCACTATAACCAACCAGCAAGCATCTTGTTCCCTGCCTGCAAGGGGAGCGCACTACTCAAAGAAAGCATCGCGCGGCAAAGATAACGAAAATGCTGACACGAAAGGTATATACCTCCCGAGTGAAACCTATATACCTTTCAACTGAAACTTATATACCTTTCAAATGAAACCTATATACCTTTTTAGATTGACGTTGTGGCTTGTGTGTGCAGGGATTTACCTATCATTATGATATGCTAGTGGAGAGTTGAGAATATGTCTGCATTTTCTTTTGCTCATATCGCATATCACCGCCCCATTCTCATTATTGTTCCGAATGGTTCTATTCGTCCATAGTTCTCCTTTTCATCATCCGGACAACAATAGACAACGCACTTCGTACCCACTCGGGAGCACTCTATTGCTATGAGAATAGGGTTATTCTTTCAAAAAGCTGAAAAGATATATCGATTTTGCAATCATTAGATGGCAAAATGGGGCATTATAGAATTCAAAGAAAGAGTATTGGTCACTATTTGTAGGTATTAAAAAAAGATTGTGTACCTTTGGTTCGGTAATGTTACGGCAAAGTAACGCCCTATGAAAGAGAAAGAGACTAACAGAACTTAGGAGAGAAAATATGGCAAAAGTAAGAGGAGCAATCGTAGTCAACGAGCAGCGTTGCAAAGGATGCAACTTGTGCGTTGTGGCATGCCCGACCAATACGATCTCGCTACATCCAACGGAAATGAACGACAAAGGGTATCACTATTGTTACATGAGCAATCCGGAAGCCTGCATCGGTTGTGCAAGCTGCGGAATGGTATGCCCGGATGGTTGCATTACCGTATATAAGGTAAAGCTTTAAATCTAAGAAAAGAACAGAGAGAAAAAGGACATAACGCAATATGGCGAAAGAAGTAAAACTAATGAAAGGTAACGAAGCACTCGCACATGCGGCTATTCGTGCCGGCATGGACGGATACTTTGGTTACCCCATCACACCTCAGTCTGAGGTATTAGAAACGCTTACTGCCGAAAACCCGGAAGAAATTACCGGAATGGTAGTACTTCAGGCAGAAAGCGAAGTAGCTTCCATCAATATGGTATATGGAGGTGCAGGCAGCGGGAAAAAGGTTATGACCAGCTCCAGTAGCCCAGGCATCAGCTTGATGTCCGAGGGGATCAGCTATTTGGCCGGTGCCGAACTGCCTTGCCTCGTAGTAAACGTTATGCGTGGGGGCCCCGGTCTCGGAACCATTCAGCCCAGTCAGGCGGATTATTTCCAAATGACGAAGGGTGGCGGACATGGTGACTATCGGCTGATTGTATTGGCACCCAACTCCGTACAGGAAATGGTCGATTTTGTAGATCTTGGCATAGAACTTGCATTTAAGTATCGGAACCCGGCCGTAATCCTCGCTGACGGTATTATTGGTCAGATGATGGAAAAAGTTACTCTGCCCGATTTCAAACCGCGTCGTACGGACGAAGAAATTAAGAAAGAATGCCCCTGGGCAACCACTGGTGCTAAAAACGGAAAACGACACATCATCACTTCGCTGGAACTTGATTCTGCCGTGATGGAAAAGAATAACGAACGTTTCCAGGAAAAGTATCGCAAGATTGAGGAAAACGAAGTGCGCGTTGAAGAATATATGACGGAAGATGCCGACTATATTCTCGTTGCTTTCGGCTCCTCAGCACGTATTTGTCAAAAAGTGGTACAAATTGGTCGTGCAGAAGGAATAAAGATAGGATTGGTTCGTCCGATTACTCTTTGGCCCTTCCCCTACGATACGATTAGTAAACTTTCAAAGAGCTGCAAGGGAATGCTCTCCGTAGAACTTAATGCCGGTCAGATGGTTGAAGATGTAAGGCTCGGAGCTGAAGGACGCGTTCCTGTTGAACACTACGGACGTATGGGCGGTATGCTCTTCTCACCGGAAGAAGTTCTGGATGCACTGAAGGAAAAGATTATCAACAGATAAGTAAGAATCGGTCGTAACCCGTGCTAAGCATTGCAAGTGACAATGAGCTACGTTAGGAACAGAGCAACAAACAAGCGTGACAAATGGGTAGGAGTATTGGATGTACTCTTTTATCTCTTTGCCATTGCTATGGTAGTTATTTTCTTACTGACGCGTCGCTCTGCTCCTTGGGCTTTCCTCTATGCCGGAGGGGCCGCATTAGTAGCACGCGTGGCCGGGTACATTGTCAGACAAAGTAAACGATAAGGACTATGGATACAACGATAGACATTAAAGAAATCATCAAGCCTGAGAACTTGGTGTATCAGAAGCCGCGGCTTCTTAACAATAATACAATGCACTACTGCCCGGGCTGTAGCCACGGCGTAGTACATAAGTTGGTGGCAGATGTAATTGACGAAATGGGTATGGCAGAGGATTCCATCGGTATCGCACCCGTTGGATGCTCCGTGTTCGCCTACAACTACATCGATATTGACTGGCAGGAAGCTGCTCACGGACGCGCTCCCGCTTTGGCTACCGCTATTAAGCGTTTGAACCCGGGTAAACTCGTCTTTACCTATCAAGGAGACGGAGACCTTTCCGCTATTGGTACTGCTGAAACATTGCACGCCTGCAACCGCGGTGAAAATATCGTTATCATCTTCATAAACAATGCTATTTATGGGATGACCGGTGGACAGATGAGCCCTTGCACACTCCTCGGAATGAAAACAACCACTTCCCCTTATGGTCGTCAGGCGGATAAGCAGGGATATCCCTTTGTTATCTCCAATCTGCTTGCTCAGTTGGATGGTACTTGCTATGTAACGCGCCAATCGGTACATAACGTTGGTGCCGTTCGTAAGGCGAAAACCGCACTACGCAAAGCTTTCGAAAACTCGATGGCCAAAAAGGGAACTTCAGTTGTTGAGTTCGTTTCAACCTGTAATACGGGATGGAAAATGAGCCCTGCAAAAGCCAACGAATGGATGGCAGAACATATGACTGCCAAGTATCAGTTGGGTGATCTTAAGGATGAATAAGCCGACAAGGCGTTTTTAGAAGGAATTGGTAATGACCTACGAAATTATTATCGCCGGCTTTGGGGGACAGGGAGTCCTCTCTATGGGCAAGATAATCGCCTACTCCGGTATGATGGAAGACAAGGAAGTGAGCTGGATGCCTTCCTACGGCCCCGAACAGCGCGGAGGTACCTCTAACGTTACCGTAATCGTAAGTGACGAAAAGGTTAGCTCGCCCGTACTGAACAGCTACGACATTGTAATTGCACTCAACCAACCATCTTTGGACAAGTTTGCCCCTAGAGTGAAGAAAAATGGCATCCTTATTTACGAACCCAATGGTATTCATACTATGACGGAACGTAAAGATATCAATATCTACGAAGTGGATGCCACCGAATTAGCACTCGAATTGGGAAATGAGAAATCATTCAATATGATTATCCTCGGCGGATTGCTAAAGTTGGTACCCTTTGTGAAGTACGAAAGCGTAATTGCAGGGTTGAAGAAATCGCTTCCTGAACGCCACCACAAGCTTATTCCTATGAATGAGCAGGCGATTAAGCGCGGTATGGATAGCATCAAGCAGATACGTGTAGCTGAATAAAGCATTTAACGCGAGCAGAGGCTTGCGCACAAACGCAAAGTCTTGCTTCAGTTGAATCCTTAATAGAGTTATTGCAGCCCGAGCTCCTAATTTGGAACTCGGGCTCTACATTTGTTCCTCTTTTTTACCGGAGAACTCGTATTTTCTTACATCGGATACATCCAAACGACATCCGACAGAATAAGTCACATCTACAGCTTATTCGTTGTTTACTGTGTAAGTATACGAACGGAGAAGTATACTTATATTCTATTAAGAACATCTCGTACTGATACAGCACGGGGATAGGAGCATTATCATTGATAATTTAGGATATCTATTCCTTTATTTCTTCAAACTCCCTTTCTTGTACGTTAGTTCCCCATTTCCATAGCATACTTTTGGGATGGAAACAACAGCACAACCCTATCCTAGTAGTGAGAATAATAAGAATAATGCCGAGATCTACCATAGCTCTTTGCTACACAGATACCACCCAACTAAGAAACAAGAGGATAAAAACTTCTCTGTAAGCGACAAAAAATCTATAGTGAAGTAGCGAGAGAGGGACTTGAACCCTCGACCTCATGATTATGAATCATGCGCTCTAACCAGCTGAGCTATCTCGCCATCGTACGCTCCGACGCATACACTTGTCCGGAAGCGTGGTGCAAAGGTACGAAAAGAATCGATACAAACAAGCATAAATGTCGATTAAAACGACCATAACACTAACCAAACCTATGCGCAGCTCAGCGTTTCAATAGTGCTCTTTTCGCCAATAGTACTGAACAGCTCTTAAGAAAACATCTGTAAATCAGAAGGAATCAATCCATCGGCATGCAAATTAGCACTACCCTATTTCTCCACTCCAAATAATGATCCAATCCCATCAATGCCAACTTTCTCTCATTCCTTCGTTTATAGAGGTAAAAATCCTCTGAGGAAAAGAGCTCAGGAGGGCGCTTTCTCAGTCTTAATTCGTTTATAAAGAACAAAATAGAGTATGATGGCGAAAAGTTCCAAAAGGACAGTTATTATTGCGATAAGGGATGTTTTCTGCAGATCGTACAATCTTCCCATTAGAAGCGAACCGAAAAGCAGGGCTAATCCATAGATCGCATTGTACAAACCAAACCCAATTCCGCGCTTTCGGAACGGCGTAATATCTGCAATTGCCGATCGCATTACCGTTTCGTGCACGCCTAAAACAATGCCCATAAGCACCATTCCAATCCAAATAAACGTATTTGTGTGCGAAAAGGTAAGGATCGGTAGGAATGCCGTTAGAACCGGAACTATCAGCAAAACCAATATTCCCGCTGATTTACGCTCCGTTTTGCGCTTCATTCGGTCGTATAATTTGCCGATAGCGATCGCCACAAGCGCATCCACAGCCATAGCCACAGCATAAAGAATAGGAATCACACTATCGGGAACAATCTGCTTCACTTTAAGGTGATAGCCCACTATGCTAAAGTTGATGAGTCCGAATGCGGCAAAGAAAGTAAATGCCGAGTAGATCCAAAATATCGGTTGTAATCGAGCCGGTGGGGCATTTACCTCAACTTTAGGCGTAAGATCTGCACGAACAAAGCGTTGATGTACCCAAATGAGTACAACCATTAAGAGGAGAAATGGGATCAGAAGCAACCGATAGCCTATTTGGAATGCATCAATAGTACTTCGGTCTAAAATGAAAAAGAGCGCAGTAAAGAGCAAAGGTCCAAGAAAAGCACCTAACTGGTCTAAAGCTTCCTGTATGCCAAAGACGTATCCCAAACCGATTTCACCCTCAGCCACAGCGGAAAGTATAGTATCCTTGGCTGGGCTTCGCAATGCTTTTCCTACGCGTTCAAGCAGAATAAATGTATACAACCAGCCCCAAGCCGTGGTAACCCCCATAAGTGGAATAACCAAATGGACGCCATAACCGATAAAAAGAAACAGCCAATACCGTCCACTTCTATCAAGAAGCGATCCAAAAAGGAGCCGTAATGCGTACCCCAAGAACTCCCCTATTCCGAACACCAAACCCACTTGCGTAGCGGTTAGTCCAACCAAACTGAGGTACTGCCCGTTTACGCTTCGTGCAGATTCGTGCACTAAATCGCCGAGCATGCTAATCACGCCAAACAGAATGACGATGGTTAATGCCGGCGAGAGATATCGTTTTCTACGAAATTTACCGGATGTATTCATCTTTCACTTCCTTATCCTCAAGTGGCAACTCGTTCCTCCCTACTGCAAAGGTACCCTTTTACCCGCTCAGATAGCGATCGGTTCTTTTGTGTGGAAACGTAACATTGAATTGATCTTGTGCCTCCCCTGCATAATTTACTACCATTATTAAGCGATAAAGAAGGATACTTTCATAGCATACCTACATAATATTAGTTGTTCGTGTCTAGTTATTCGTTTCGGGAGATATTTCTTTCGCTAACGTTAGTAGCCATTCCCCTTTTCAGAGGGCTCGGGTTAGCGGGAGCAGAGCTTCGCTCTCTTTTGCTCTGTACGTGCTTTCTTTCCGCTCGCGGCATCGTACTTTCGCAATTGTTTATACGTACAAGCTCAAGTATTTGTACGTACCTATTCAACAAATTGTTTAAAGAATTTGTACGAATCATTTTAAGTACGCGTATAAATTCTTTAAGCAGTTTATATAAATCCTTTAAAGGATTTATTAAGGAGGTATATACAAATGGTTGCGGAAGTACGTATAAATGATTGAAAAGGTACGTAGAAGAATTTGATAAGAAACGCTTGAGTGGCCGGTTAAGTACGAGGAAAGAGTTATGCACGTGCGGATAAGTGGTCAGTAAGAATAGGATGACGGGAAAGAAAAGTCAGATGCGGTTGTTGAAAGTAAAAGGAAGATGGTAAAGGTTACACAAAAGATATGCCTACACATCTGCTCAGGTGCGTTCTCTTATGTTTGGAGCTGTGCGAGAAAGCAGTGCGTAACGCGCACTTACGTTTGCATAGGTGCGCTCCGTCCGTTCAAGATTATCCTAGTGCGGACGTTGATGATGCGGTTGAAGGGGATGAGGGCTCTTTCCACAGCCACACCGCCCAAACGGAGAGGACAAAGGGGGCGGTCAGCGGAATGGCATGCAGATGCATAGCCAGCAGCTGCACGGCAACCGACAACACTACCGAGAGCAAGGCTCGAAGCATCGGACGATGCGCTGCGTCTGCCCAATAGAGCGCACACAGCACTGCGTTGTAGCCTAGCAGTCCCTCACGCCACATCAGTTGCGGCACTACAGGAATCAGGAGCATCGGCAACAAAGCCGCCGCCAGCGCATATAGTGCTTTGCGACGCGATACCGAGAGAATCGCCACAAAGAAGAGCAATCCGGAGAGGGCATTAGCCTGAAACATCACCTGTCCAAAGCTATCGGCGGGCACTCGGAGGTAGGGATACGGCTCTGCCGAAGGTGCAGCGGTGGTCAATCGTCCCATAGCTTCCGGAGCAACAGCACTGATAAGAAGCAGCGCCCAAACGGCAATAATGAAAGGCGCGGTTAATCCGGGCAAACGAGTTCGCTTCCGAAAGCAGTATGCTATAGGGGTAGACGCTGCGGCTCCCACAATTACGAAGAGAAGCGAAAGCCAACCGATCGCCCAATAAACCCCTACGGCAATGCCCACCAAAACACCGTTAAATCCGTAAAGACCATCCTCAATCTCCCGATGCTCATAGCCACAGAGCGAAGCGGTCATACGTGCAACCGCCGCTCCCAGCAGAGCCATCAGTGCCTGCTGCCACGAGTTACAGGCAATTCCGATAAGAATTAGCGCGCCCGAGAGAGCATTATTAATGAGAAACACTTGGCTGACGCCCCTCAAGAGGGTGATCAGTTCCTTATACAGATTAGGATAAAGTAGCTTCTTCATTGCAAGGATGTGTTGATTAAACGGAAACTTTACGCGATGAGGTTAGTGAATGTGGTTGCGAAGTAACGATCTCTTTTCGGGGGGAAAGCATCGGTAGCCGATAAAGAGCGAGATGACTAAGAGAGATAGGTTTATGACGTCTCTTTCCGCCAAGGCAGTAAGCTCCGTCACCGTATGGGGAGCCGCTAAATAAGTAAGCGTCGTAAAGGACAGATACTTGCCGGCACCATTCTTTCCGAGGTATCCGAAGATAGATCTGGCAGGTATCTCCAGATCCACACCACGCAGTATGGCTTTGCTCTGATAGGCAAAGTGCAATCCTCTTATCGAGAGAATACTATCCGAAGAAGGCTCGTTCTTTCTTGCTATCTGCTCACTCATTCCTCTAACTTCACACTCCAATAGCGGATTCGGCGACAATATTACGAAGAATAATTGGAACTGTCCTACCCCATCCAAGCACCAGAAACAGACGATTGACGGAAACGTACCGCCAAACAGCCCCCATATCCGTAGACATACGACGCAAGACAATCCGGCAAGGAAAAATACGCTTTATGACAAGGCTGCTCACCATCCGATGAAACTCATATACCTTTTGCGCAATACGTATATACCTATCGATTGAAACATCTATACCTTTTGATAGAAACTTATATACCTATCGTCCGATGCATCTATACCAACGTACCTATGCCGATAGAACGTGTAGCCAAACTCAACAAGAAGTTTAGGAAACAATATGGTGGCTATGCCGATTAGCTCAGGGCGCTTTGGGAGAAGAGGCTGAAGTTAACGGCGCTATAGGAACGATGCAGGATAAACTGCGGATTGGCAGAAAAGTCGTACTCCTTGGGATGCTCCAGAATCAAAATACCGGTGGGAGCAAGCAATCCGGAGCAAAGTATTTGTTCGGGGAGAGCCGGTATTTCCGGTAAATTATAGGGTGGATCGGCAAAGATGAAGTCAAAATGCTCTTCGGGGATGGCATTTTCGGCTCTGAGAAAGCGCAACACATCGGCTACCCGCACCTCGGTTGTCGTGTTCAATCCGGTATCCACAATCAACTTTCTTATTCCGGCTGCGTGACGCGGTACCTTTTCGACAAAGAGCACATCGGCAGCCCCTCGCGAAGCGAATTCTATACCGATGCCGCCTGTTCCCGCAAAAAGATCCAAAACACGCTTCCCTTCGAATTCAAAACGCGCAGAAAGCATATTAAAGAGAGCTTCCTTAGCCATATCGGTAGTGGGACGAAGCTTGAGCTTCTGATTGACGTCAAAACGTCTGCCGGCCAATATTCCGCCAATTATTCGCACAATCCTTTGAGAAATAAGCCTGAAATGGGAGAGGCGGATAAGTCATACCCCATTTGCTCAAGCTCCTGCTTCAGCTGTGGCAAAGGGTCATTATCGAAACCCCATTGGTGCGGGAGATAATATAACGTTATAACGTCTTGCCCGTTTGCGTGAGGAAGCTCTTTAGCGGAACGAAGATATGCTACCACAAAATATAGAACAGCGGTGGCATAGCTCTCTTTTTCCTGCGGAGCTACTCCAACGACAAAACGATTAGCAATATTGATTTGTCCCTCTTTTACAGCAACCAACTCGAGCGTTTTCCCGTCCAAAAGTAGATTTAACACACGTATTTTTTCCCTTCTGGAGCGACGAAGTGCCTCACGTATCGCATATAGTGTAATAGGCTCAATAGATGCCGCTGGATACGTGCGTTTTAGGAAAAGATACAACTCACGCTGCCAAGCCACCGCCATCGAGGGCTGACCGGTCTCAATCGCGTACGTATCTACGTAAGCGGAGCCATCCAACATCAACGCCCAAGGAAGTAACCACGCCTCATCGTTACCATCTTCCGCCGTCATTCCGGGAGGAATCAGCGCATACGCAGCAGGGGAATAGGTTATCTGTACAGATTTATAGGGAAAAACAAGGAAAGGACTTTGATCCAACATGTTCGAAAAGAATTCCACTCCACGCTCTTCCCAAAGCTGCAGAGGGAATTTGTGCTGACCGGCAAGCTGTGTGTATCCGGTACCGTCTGTAATAGAATAAGCCACGCTATCCGAAAAAAATCGGATGGCGAGGCTCATTGTAGTTGCCCTTTCCTCACTGAACGGCACTACCGGTAACGGAGGAAGAGGCATAGAGAGTTACTCCCAGTTACCCGTTGTTTTAAGCTCTTCGAGAGAACCGATTACCAAGCCGGGATAACCTTTTCCGTTGTTGCGTGATACGGCTTCATCCTTCTTCGCAGCAACCAACTGCGGGTCCATTCCGCGCATATAAACTTCCATCGGTACGGCCATCATGAAAACGGATACAGGAATGGTATCGGTACCGATATACTGATTGACCACTGATGCCTGAATATCAATCATATCGTCAGGCATTCCGGGAACTTTGATCAATTCTGCGGGATCAACGCCCTGACGTAGGAGTGAGTCCTTGGCACTAACATATACCGTATCGCGCTGTATCAAACCTTGGCGAGCCGCTTCTGCTTCCGAAAGCCCTTTTTCACGCATAGCGTCGGTGTAGTCGCCCTCTGCATTTACGTAATAGATACGGCCGTTTTGCAGGAAGTCAACCAATTGATCTCCACTGGCAAAGGTGCCGTGTACACTTTTGTATGCCAACTGATACTGGGTCAGCTCCTTAAGCCGTTCTTCTATCACCTGTTCGCGCTTCTTTTGTTCGCGGTCGAACTGAACCGGCGTATAGATGCTCATTACGCACAAGTAAGCCATTACGACAACGGCTACTCCAATCAATACTCGAATTAAAGTCTTCATCAGCTATGTTGCTCTTTTTCTTTATTGCTTCATTCTATCTCGTTCGCGGGCGTCTCTCGCATCCCTTTTGGGCAATGTCAGCCGCTCGGCACCGCAAAGCTACAAAATAAATGCTACACAGACGCTCATATTGCCTCTGAAAGCCGCTAGAAGTATATAATAAAATGGGAAGCCTGCCCCGAATAGTACGTAAGTTCGGAACAGGCTTCTTCTTTACCGAGACGCGCACTGTACAACGAGCGTCTCTTACGTAGCGTAATGCTTTCTTCTACGTTTAATGGGAGAAAACCTTACTACTTCGTGAGATCAAGACCGGAACCCGGTTTGAATTTAACACTCTTGCGTGCAGGTATCTTAATTTGCTTTTTTGTGCGAGGATTGATACCCATACGTGCCTGTCTTTCCGTAACAGAGAAAGTGCCGAATCCAAGGATAGCCACCTTTTCTCCCTTACGCATTTGGTCTGCAATTACGTCGCTGAATGCAGCTACAGCCTTCTGAGCTTGCGCTTTTGTCAACCCAGCTTCTTCAGCTACGCGAGCAATGAATTCTGTTTTGTTCATAACGATTCTTCTTATTTTGTAGTTAAACTCTCGTCTGTTTAATTTTGTGTACCTCTCTTTTTCTTTCTTCTTTTTTCGATTGTCCAATTTCTTTGTTTTAGCCGTGCTTTACCTGAGCCAAAGCGTAACCTACAACCACCACTTTTCGGTACCTGCGCCAAAAGTAATCATTATTTTTTTTCTAACGCACTTTTAGACCCCTTAACGCGTAAAAAAGTGGCAAAAACAGCGTTTTACCGATTTTTCCTTTGTTATATTCCCCAAAAGAGCGTATTTTTGCCACGGAAGAAGAAACAACAGTTAGTTAGCAAAACGAGATCGTATGGCTAAGTTTATTCAAGAGTTCAAAGAGTTCGCACTCAAAGGAAGTGTGATGGATATGGCTGTCGGGATCATCATCGGCGGTGCATTCGGCAAAATAGTTGATTCCTTGGTGAAGGATGTGATTATGCCCCCAATTACGTTACTTACGGACAAAGGCAATTTTGCCGATCTAAAGTGGATTCTCCGTCCCAGTATTATGGAGGGTGACGAAATTATCCGTCCTGAAGTAGCATTAACGATAGGAAGTTTCATCCAAGCCTTACTGGATTTCTTTATTATCGCATTGGTTATCTTTCTACTGATTAAGGGGATCAATAGTTTTAGACGTAAGAAAGAAGCCGCTCCGGAACCTGCACCCGAACCATCCGAAGAGGTGAAGTTGCTCCGTGAGATTCGGGATAATCTCCGCAAGTAGCTACCCCACCACCCGAACCAATTCAAGCCGGCGGATAATGTAATCCGTCGGCTTTTGTTTGTACGGTACGGAAGTAGTCGAACGTTTTAGCGAGCGAAACGTTCCCCATGTACGTACCCCCGATACCCCATTAATGCGTATCTCTATGTCTATTTGTACGTTTTTCGCCGCCTACTTGTTCGTGATTAATGACCATTATTATGTAGGTTCTTGACCGGTGATGCGTAGGTTGTCGGCTTTTTATCCGGTGGTTCTCGATAAATTCTTTAAATGATTTGTATAAATCCTTTAAAGTACGCGTATAAATCATTTAAACGGTTTATATAAATCCTTTTAATGATTTATAGAGAAGGTATGTACAAAAGATTATGAAGAGAAACGAGCGGGTATGGATTGAGGAGGGTAAAACTACGAGCAAGAATAGAGACAGGAAGCCTCGGACGAACCAAGGCGACCCGCATCGCAGTTGGCCACGACGCGTCCTACCGCAGCAGAAACTGGCATGGTTAAGTGCAACCGTAGCTACTATATATGGCTAAATATTAGCCGTTTTGTATCCGTTGCCTAAGCTCCCAAAGCGATTGGCAGTTATTCTGCCGCTATGCCTATGGACAAAAAGTGATAGGAGTTAGCTATCTTTGCTCACGAGGGAATAAGGTGGTATTGGTTCACCCGCCATCGGTTTAAAGCTCTCGGCAGGCTGATTGAAAGATCGATTAGCCTGTCTTTTTCTATTAACTGTAGCATTTAGTCATATAACTACGTCTCATACCAGTATATTCTGCACTAAACTGCGCGCTATAATCCGCCTTATTTGAGGAATGTACCATGGCGTAACAGCGTGCATACGGGATTGCGAAGCATTTTGCTGACTCTTTGCATAAGTCTCATTGCTACAGTTAGACGAAAAGGAGGTATTCCTTTAATGATGAATATCATCAACTCAAATCCGGATAACAAATAATTGGCACAATACTCTCGTTCTTATTTATCACTAATAAGATCAGTCACAAGAGATGGGAATAGATGCGTTTAGTCATTCTTCATAGTTTACATGTGCAAAGGAACGGCTTAGCAAATAGCACGCAGGATGGGTAAGAAAATGTAGCATTGTGTCAATTATTACGCAGTTGTTGTGTCATTGAGAATAATTTGGTAACTTGCAGCGCATTTGCAGGGAATAGGCACCGAAAAGCATACCTATAAGCACAAATCAGAGCCTATGGCATGCCGGCACATTCCTTGATAAATGCAGGAAAGAGCTAATTGAAAGTAACAAAATATTAGGTAGTAAGGTACCATGAAAGTGTACAAAACAGCGGACATCCGCAACATTTCTCTTTTAGGCAGTGCCGGTTCGGGCAAAACGACTCTCGCTGAGACGATGCTCTACGAAGCCGGCGTGATAAAACGTCGTGGCGAAGTGAGTCAAGGCAATACGGTGTGCGACTACTTCCCCGTAGAAAAGGAATATGGCTATACGGTTTTTTCAAACCTCTTTAGCGTTGCTTGGGAGGACGAGAAGCTGAATTTCATCGATTGCGCCGGTAGCGATGACTTTATCGGCGGTACCGTTTCGGCATTAAATGTGACGGACAGCAGCTTAGCAGTAGTCAATGCGCGGTACGGGATAGAAGTGGGTCTGATTAACCAACTAAGATATGTAGAAGAAAAGAAGCGACCGATCTTTTTCCTGATTAACCAGACCGATGACGAAAAGGCTGATTTTCAGGCTACGTTATCCCAACTAAAGGAGCGTTTTGGCGGTAAATTAGTTCAAATTCAGTTCCCGGTTGCCGGCAGCAAGAACCAAATGGTGGACGTGCTCAGCATGAAGATGTACCAATGGGGTCCTGAAGGTGGCACGCCGGAAGTATTGGATATTCCGGCATCTGAGTTGGCTCAGGCAGAAGAGTTACGTCAGGCTCTCATCGAATCGGCAGCCGAACACGAAGAAAATCTTATGGAGCGTTTCTTTGAAGCCGGTTCGCTCACGGAAGAAGAGATTGTCCAAGGCATGCGAAAAGGAGTACTCACCGGAGGAATGTACCCGGTGTTTACCGCATGCGGTATGAAGAATATGGGCGTACGTCGCTTAATGAGCTTATTGGCACTATTGGCACCGCGTGTAACGGAAGCCACATCGCCGGTAACTACTGAAGGTGAGGCGGTTGCTCCGGATGCCTCCAAGCCGGTAAGTCTCTATTTTTTCAAAACTACCATAGAGCCGCATATCGGCGAAGTATCTTTCTTTAAGGTGATGCAAGGCACACTGAAGGAAGGGATGGACCTAACGAACAGCAATCGGGACAGCAAGGAACGCATCGGACAGCTCTACGTTACAGCGGGGCAGATCCGTGAGCGTGTGGAATCCTTCGAAGCCGGTGACTTAGGAGCTACCGTAAAATTGAAGGATGTTCGGCGTGGCGATGCGCTAAACGATAAGGAGGTTTCCTACCGTTATCCGGAGGTTGAATTCCCCAATTCTAAGTATCGGCGCGCCATCAAGGCGGTTAATGCGTCTGATTCGGAAAAAATGAGCGAAGTGTTGCACCGTATGTGCGAAGAAGACCCCACTTGGATTGTGGAACAATCTAAGGAATTGCGGCAAACCATTGTAAGCGGTCAGGGCGAATTTCACCTTCGTACACTGAAGTGGCGTATCGAAAACAACGACAAGATACCCGTTGAATACAGCGAACCACGCATTCCGTATCGCGAAACGATTACCAAACCGGCACGTGCAGACTATCGGCACAAGAAGCAATCGGGCGGTGCAGGGCAATTCGGTGAGGTACACCTCATTATAGAGCCTTACGAAGAGGGGAAAGCACTACCCGAATCGTTCCGCTTCGGCTCGCAGGAATTCAAAATAACGCCACGCGATACGCAGGAAATACCTCTGGAATGGGGCGGTAAGTTAGTATACGTAAATAGCGTTGTAGGCGGTGCCATCGATACGCGCTTTATGCCCGCCATCCTAAAAGGTATAATGGAAAAGATGGAGCGCGGCCCGCTTACCGGAAGCTATGCCCGTGATGTACGCGTAATTGTATATGACGGCAAAATGCACCCGGTAGACAGCAACGAAGTTTCCTTTATGCTTGCCGGACGAAATGCCTTTAGTACGGCGTTCCGCGAAGCTGCTCCCAAAATTTTGGAACCGGTATATGACGTAGAAGTTGACGTACCGGCCGAATTCATCGGTGATGTGATGAGCGATCTCCAAGGACGGCGCGCCATCATAATGGGGATGAACAGCAAAAAGGGTTACGAACAGTTGTTGGCTAAAGTTCCGCTGAAGGAATTGAGCAACTATGCTACCGCACTCAGCTCCATAACCGGAGGCAGAGCGAGCTTCACGATGAAATTCGCTTCTTATGAGCTGGTACCGACCGATGTTCAGGATAAGTTGCTGAAAGAACACGAAGCGGAAGAAGAACAGGACGCATAGAACCGGAAGAAAACCTTTCTTACGGAAGTATTGTGCCCCTATGAGGGTGTTGGAGCGTATCGGGAGTTTCCGATATGCTCCGATACTTTAGGGCGAAGATTTGTCTATTCACCTTTATTCCCTAACCTATTGCTCCTTGTAAAAAGGTATATAGTTTTCAAACGAAAGGTATATACATCTCGATCGAAAGGTATATACATCTTCATTGATAGGTATATACCTTTTTCCGAGTACCTTTCTACCCGTTACTCAAGCGTTTTATAACTATGTTCCATCTGTTTCGGAAACCTCGTATTGCCGTACCTACCGATGAGGGGTCAGTTACCTTTCTGGATCGCAGGCATCATCAAACCTTTCACTCTACTTATGGTCCCATTGAAGAGAGCCGTATCGTATTTGTACAAAACGGGCTCCTTGCCTTTTGCCGAACACATCCCGATGCGAACCACGTGCGCATTCTGGAAATGGGCTTCGGGACCGGACTTAATGCGCTATTGACCGCTATGGAAGCCCCAAAGCTGGGGATACAGGTTACATATATTTCCTACGAGCGTTACCCGCTTCGGCAAAGAGAATGGGAGCAACTGAGCTTTCCCTCAACGGACGAGGAGCTACTTCGTGCGCTGCATACGGCACCTTGGGGGCAAACAACTGCGCTAACGCCGTTCTTTCAATTGGAGAAACGGCACGAAAACTTCCGTAAAGCGCACCTTGCCGATGAGTGCTTTGATGCTGTTTATTACGATGCCTTTTCGCCGGACGTAGTTCCTGAGCTGTGGAGCGAGCCGATATTGAGTCGTGTAGCAGCCGCGCAACCGTCTGAAGGGCTCTTTGTTACGTACACGGTAAAGGGTACGCTACGCCGAACATTACAAGCGCTCGGATATAAAGTAGAGCGACTCCCCGGCACAAGTGGCAAGCGACAAGTACTCCAGGCCGTTCGGCTCGGTTAGCACGCATATCGGGCTAATTGGCTACCTTTGTAACCAAGAAAAGAACTGAAATAAAGATTTAGACGAATTGAGTATGGTAAAACCCGTAACAAAGCTGATCGATCTTGGCGATGGTAGAACCATAAAGATCGAAACGGGGAAATTGGCTAAGCAAGCCGATGGTGCCGTGACGGTAACAATGGGCAATATGGTCCTTCTGGCTACCGTGTGTGCTGCAAAGGATGCAGCTCCGGATGTGGATTTTATGCCTTTACAGGTAGATTATAAAGAGAAGTTCTCGGCAGTGGGACGGTTCCCCGGCGGATTTACGCGCAGAGAAGGGAAATCATCGGATTATGAAATTCTTACCTCCCGACTGATTGACCGTGCACTGAGACCGCTCTTTCCGAGCGATTTTCACGCTGAAGTTTTCGTTAATGTAGTACTCTTCTCTGCTGGCGAAGAAGATCTTCCCGATGCATTGGCAGGTTTGGCTGCTTCAGCGGCTCTTGCGGTTTCCGATATTCCTTTCGAAGGTCCCATCAGCGAAGTACGCATCGTACGCATTGATGGAGAGTGGGTTATCAACCCAACGGCACCTCAGTTGGAAAAGGCGGATATAGACCTAATGGTGGCTGCTACCCTCGATAACATCATGATGGTAGAGGGCGAAATGAAAGAAGTAAGCGAAGCTGAGATGCTGGAAGCCATCAAACAGGCACACGAAGCTATTAAAAAGCAGTGCCAAGCACAGCTCGAGCTCTCCGAAGCAGTAGGCAAAATGGAAAAACGCGCCTATTGTCACGAAACAAACGACGAAGAGCTTCGCAAAGATGTACACGACAAATGTTACCAAAAAGCATACGAAATTGCCACTTCCGGTACCGGAAAGCAAGAACGCACAGATGCTTTTGAAGCATTGTTAGAGGGATACAAGGAAGCCTTTACGGAAGAAGAGCTGGAAACCAAGGCAATGATGATCGATCGCTACTACCACGATGTGGAAAAAGAAGCGATGCGTCGTGCCGTATTGGATGAAGGTAAGCGACTAGATGGACGTAAAACCAACGAAATACGCCCGATTTGGATTGAAACCAGCTGCCTGCCAATGCCTCACGGAAGCGCTATTTTCACGCGAGGCGAAACGCAGTCTCTCTCCACCGTTACCTTAGGAACCAAGGACGATGAGAAACTTGTGGACGATCCGCTTAATCATGGCAAGGAACGCTTCCTGCTTCACTATAACTTTCCTCCCTTCTCCACGGGCGAAGCAAAGGCGTGGCGCGCTGTTGGAAGGCGTGAAATCGGGCACGGCAACCTTGCCTTGCGCGCATTGAAGAATATGATTCCGGATAATTACCCCTATGTGGTTCGCGTAATGAGCGATATCCTTGAAAGTAACGGTAGCTCTTCAATGGCAACAGTTTGCGCAGGTACGCTCGCACTGATGGATGCCGGTGTGCCCATCAAACGCCCCGTTTCAGGCATTGCTATGGGGCTGATCAGTGAAAACAAGGGGCAGAATTACGCCATCTTGAGCGATATCCTCGGCGATGAAGACCACTTGGGCGATATGGACTTCAAGGTAACCGGTACCGAAAAGGGCATCACCGCCACGCAAATGGATATTAAGGTGGATGGATTGAGCTATGATATCCTTGAAAAGGCACTTGCCCAGGCTCGCGAAGGACGTATGCACATCCTCGGAAAGATTGAAGAAGCTCTGCCGGCTCCTCGTGCCGATCTGAAGCCCAATGCACCACGCTTGGAATGCTTCACCGTACCTAAGGAATTTATCGGTGCCATCATTGGCCCCGGCGGTAAGATCATTCAGGGCATTCAAGAAAAGAGTGGCGCAAGCGTTAGCATAGAAGAAACCGAAGGCGAAGGACGCGTTGAAGTGGCCTCCTCCGATAAAGCCGCATTAGATAAGGCTATGGCAATGATTAAGGCTATAGTGGCGGTACCGGAAGTTGGTGAAATCTACGATGCTAAGGTAACCAGTGTGATGCCTTACGGCTTGTTTGTGGAATTTATGCCCGGTAAGGACGGATTGCTACATATAAGCGAAATCGATTGGCGTCGCTTTGAAAAGATTGAGGATACCGGCTTGCAGGAAGGCGATAGCATAAGAGTTCAGCTCTTAGAAATTGATCCTAAAACGGGCAAGTATCGTCTGTCTCACCGCTCCCTCCTTCCCAAACCGGAGGATTGGACGGAACCGGAGCGTCCCGCTCGCCGGCCGCGCACCAATCGCGATGGAGAACATCGTGGTGAACACCGAAACGGGAGTCGCCGTTTTGAAGACTAATTTCCTCTAACGGAGGATACGTTCAAAGGGGAGTCGGGAGCTTTTTCCCGTACTCCCCTTTCGCTTTTTATCACTTCAGGAAGGCGAGCCACAAAAGGTATATAACTTTCAAACGATACCTATATACCTTTTGATGGAAAGGTATATACCTTTCGAACGAAACGTATATACCTTTGGAGAACTCTGAGCGCGCTACCTATCGGACAGCGGTAAATACTCGATAAAAGTAAGGGTTCTGTAGGCTTAAAGCTCTACAATGGTGATGCCGGCGCCACCAAAGCGCACGTCTTCGTCATAGAAGCGCTTCACAAAAGGCTTGGAGGAAAGATCTTCTCGAATGCTTTGTCGCAACGCACCGGTGCCTGTTCCGTGTAGCAGACGCACTTGAGGCACGCCGGTCTGTACTGCCTCATCCAAAAAATAATCTACAGCTACGAGTGCATCGGCAGCACGCATTCCGCGCACATCAAGCTCTTCTTTAAAGTGCATCCGCTTTTCGTGCAAATGCTCCGTTATGTTGGAGGAGGCACGCTGTACGGGAGCCGGCGCGTCGGGACGCTTGGCGCGTTCCAATTCGGACAGTGGTTTGGTGCTGCTCATAGCACCTCCCAAGGCGATTACCGCCTTATCCCCTTTTATTTCCAAGATAGTTCCCTCCACATCAGTTCCTTTGATGCGGACGCGCACTCCCGGTGCCGGGACGAATGGAGCCGGAGCTTTGTGCTCAATCTTCTTCTTTCGCTTGCTTTTCGGTAGCAAAGGATGCTCGGAAGATGCGCTCTGTTGCTTGGATTGATGCTGCTCTTTATAGCTTTCCAACGCTTCCCTGGCAACGCGCGTTGCCTCCTTTTCCGCGCCACTTTCCTTTATTTGGCGAATAGTCCCCTCTATGCGTGCGTTCGCTTCTGCCAAGAGCTGCGTTGCTTCTTTACGAGCCTCCTCAATAAGCGACGTACGTTCGTTGCGAATCTTCTCCAAAGCCGCTTCATACTTCTCGGTAACGGCATCCTGCTTCTTGCTTTGTATGCGTATTTCCTCGCGCTTGCGGTGCCAATAGTTACGATCGCGGGCGATATCCATGAGGTAACGTTCGCTGTGCAAACGCTCTTCGCCCACAATTTCCTTGGCATAATCGAGTACCTCCACAGGCAAGCCGCTCCGATGTGCTATCTCTAAGGCGAACGAACTGCCCGGTCGCCCAATCTCCAACTTAAAGAGCGGCTTCATGGCGGAGCGGTCGTAACACATAGCTCCGTTGATAATTCCTTCGTGTTCCGAAGCAAACTGCTTCAGATTGGCATAGTGCGTAGTGATGATACCAAAGCTTCCATGTTCGTTGAAATGCTTGAGGAGCGCCTCGGCAATAGCACCTCCCAGCTCGGGTTCCGTACCGGCGCCGAATTCGTCTACCAGTAGCAGGCTTTCGGGCGAAGCGATGCGACAGAACGCCTTCATAGCCGCCAAGTGCGAACTATAGGTACTGAGATCGTCATCAATAGATTGATCATCGCCAATATTGATTGCCAATGCGCTGAAAACGCCCGCCTCGGAATCGGGCGAAACAGGTATGGGAAAGCCACATTGCAGCATATATTGCAGTAGAGCGCACGTCTTGAGGCAAACCGATTTACCACCGGCATTCGGGCCGGATACCAATAAGATGCGCCCCTTTGGCGCTTCCAAGCAAATATCCAAAGGAACCAAATCTCGTCCTTGTTGCTTTAAAGCGGCTTCGAGCAAAGGATGGCGCGCTTTGAACCAACGCATGTGCGGTTCGCTCTTTATCGGTGGCACGCAGGCATTTATCCTAAGGGAATAGCGCGCCACGGCGTGCAAAGCATCCACCTTGCCCATAACTTCGTAGAGGCGACCTATTAGCGGAATAGAGGGACGAATACGATCAACCGTTTCAATCAATATGCGTATAATCTCTTTACGCTCGGCTATTTCCAATTCGCGTAGTCGGTTGTTGCTCTCTACTACGGCCAAAGGCTCGATAAATACAGTCTTTCCGGTAGCGGATTCATCGTAAACGATGCCGGGAACCAGCTTGCGATACGCCGGCGTTACCGGGATCAGCAAATGTCCGTCCCTAAGTGTAGGCTGCGCGCCTTCCTCCGCCCATCCCTCACGTATGGCTAGTTCGAGCTGCGACCGCGTCAGTTTGCTCGTTTGCCGAACTACAGCGGCCTGTTCGCTCCTTAGTTCTTTGAGCGTGGCAGATGCATTATCCTTGATTCTACCGAATCGATCCAGCAGAGATTCTATTCGATCGGCAAGCTCAGGAAGAAGAAACTCGCTTCCCAGCAATACCTTCAGCGTGGGATAACCCGCCTCGGCATTCATATCTTCCGAATCGTTTGCCGACAAAAATCGATACAACGCCTCAGCACTGCGGAGCAATACCGCCAAATCAGCCAACTGTTCTTCAGTCAGATAGCTCCCCGCCGGCTCTAATGCAGCTATTTCTCTTCGCAAATCGGCAAAGACAAGGGACGGCAAAGCCCGTCCGGTCTGCAAAAGCCTCATCATCTCCGCAACCGGTGCAAAGCGTTGTTTCAGCGCATCCGCATCCGCCGTTGGCACAATGGAGGTAATGATTTCTTTACCCGGTTCGCTGCCGCATTCCGCCACAATGAGAGCGCGCAGCCGCAAAGCATCCACTTTGGCTTCGTATTGTTCGGGGAAAAGGCGCAGAACTTGGGACATATCTCTAGAAAAGACGGAAAACGTCGTTCAGATTTGCGAATAGGAACAGAGCGATGAGCAGTATCAATCCTACCGATTTAACCTTTACAATCACCCGATCATCCACCTTTTTGCGCGTTACTAACTCCCACAAAGCGAATAGAATCTCCGCTCCGTCCAGCATCGGTATGGGTAGAAAGTTCATAAAAGCAAAGATGAGCGACAGAAACGCCACCACGTTCCAAAAGGAATAAGCATCAAAAACACCGCTAAAGAGTTTACCCATTGAGATAAAGCCTCCCATCTCGCCGGCACCCTCTTTGGTAAAGACGTACTTCATATCGCCTGCGTATCCTCGTAACATAGCGTTAGCCCTTTGGACACCACGCACAAAGCCGTCCGTAAGATTATACGATATGTGGCTCGTCCGGTATATTTTGTCGGGTGGAGCAAGGTAAACGCCCACTCTGCCCATACTGTCGGGCGTAATCGAAAGGCATAACGTATCCGCGCCGCGCAATAAATTTACTGAGACGCTTCGCTCCTCATACTGCCGAAAAAGGATACGCGCATCGCTCACATCGTGCACCGCGCTACTGTCTATTTGCAACAATTGGTCGCCTTTGCGCATACCGGCTGCGTAAGCGCGGCTTCCTTTCGGCACACTGTCCGCCACAAACGGCACCTGAATACCCAGGAAACCCTCTTTACCGGCGATCATTCGCTGCATCATATCCTGCGGTATGTCGATAGAAACTCGTTCTCCATCCCGAAGAACCTCCACCTGCTTCGCTTCAATGATCTCTCTTATGAATCCGTCCGCAAATACGTTCAGCCGATTACCGTCTGCCGTTAGGATGATATCGTTATCCTTAAAGCCTACCTTGTGTGCTGCTTCAGAAAAGTACATTCCCTGCGTGATGTCAGACGAATAGAGCAGTGTGTCGCCCCAGCGCATCGAAATGCCTGTATAGATTAAATATGCCGCAATAAGATTAAACAGAATGCCGGCGATCATTACGATGATCCGTTGCCACGCCGGCTTGGCGCGCAGCTCATCGCTCTGTGGCGTTGAGGGCTTGCCGGTAGCCAGTAGCTGTTCATCCGCCTGACCGCTCAGCTTGCAATATCCGCCAATTGGGAGCCATCCCATACCGTATATCGTGCCGCTCTTCTTTCCTTTGAAGCGGAACAACGCTTTGCCGCCGAGGTCGAAGAAGAGGAAGAAACGCATTACACGTACCCCGAAGAGCCGCGCCGCCAGATAATGCCCCAACTCGTGTATGAATACCAGCAGGGAAAGGGCAAGCATCAACTGGATAAGCTTGCTTAATACGATGAGCAGTGTGGTCATTTCCGTTCCTTCCGTCTCTTGTTCGTTCTGTTTCTCTCTCGATGTTTGTAACGCAAAGGTAGCGCATTCGCCCCACTTCCATGCGCCTCACTGCTCTACCCAACTCTGACAAACAAACCGGCATACCCGACATCCCCCGACACAGAGCCACAGAATGCAAAGCGCGAGATGCAACAACCGCCCCACTACCATGCGTTTCACGGCTCCACCTCACTCTGACAAACAAACCGGCAGACACAACGCTCCCCGATACAGAACTACAAAAAGCAAAGCGCAAGATGCAACAACCACCCCACACCCTCCCCGGCTTCTAACCCATCTTACCCAAAGAGCCGCCCCCATACAAACGGATCGTTGCTCCTATGCTGTTCGAGCGGTTGTACGGAGGTATCGGGGAAAAGTCTATAGGGTATCCGAGAAAAGTCTATAGAGTTTTTCCAGAAAGTCTATAGAGTTTTCCGAAAAAGTCTATAGAGTATTTTTCAAAAGTCTATAGACTTTTCTCTGACCGCACCATACAAATGCTCCGTTCCCTCCCATCTTCCGCTCCGATTCCTTCGTACAAGCGTTCCAATCCCTACCATCCGCTGCTCCGGTAGCAGTCATCTTTTGTTCGGACAGCAGTCGATCCGCACGTCTATAAGCTCGAGCCTATTTTTCGAGAGGCAGTATCCCGTGATGCAGGGGCTCCAATAACACGAGTGGATCTGTACGATTAGATTCGGATTCATCAGGAGGGAGCTGCTCTTTTCGCCCGCGAATTATTGTCGGGTTGTTCGGGGATTTTGATGCCGAAAGCTCCGCTCCTCGCCCTTCATATAGGGGCGAAATGCAACGGAAAAGGTATCTTTGCAACGATAAAGTGAGGCAGATAGCAGAACTTTAATTAGATAAAGGTGACGAGTAGCTGCTATGAGCAGGAACGAAGACGCAGATAGCGTGCAACTACAGGGGGTGTGATCCGAAAAGAGATATAGTGGACGGCTATTCAAATTAAGAAGAGTAAGCTGTGGCAAGGATAGCCGAAACGCGCAGAGATAATCGCATGAAGGCGAAGGACAAACAGGAAAAAGCGAACGAAAATCAGGAAGAGACGAACGGAAGCAAGAGAGCTCTGTTCGCATCCGGAGCGATAAGCGTCCGCGGCGCATCCGTACACAATCTCAAACGGGTTGATACGGACATACCACGCCATAAGCTTACGGTGGTTACCGGACTGAGCGGAAGCGGCAAATCGAGCTTGGTTTTCGATGTTCTGTTAGCGGAAGGCCGAAGACGCTATATCGAAACCTTTTCGTCCTACGCACGCACGTTCCTATCGGGTAATGAGCGTCCGGAAGTGGAATCCATCGATGGATTAAGCCCGGTGGTAGCTATTGAGCAGAAGACGGCATCGACCAATCCGCGCAGCACGGTGGGCACCATCACGGAAATATGGGATTTTATCCGCCTTCTGTATGCTCGTTGTGGCACTCCCTATTCACAAAAGACCGGTAAGGCGCTGCAACGCTTCAGCGAAGAGGAACTGATACGACTGATTCAAGGCGACTACTCGGAGGAAGGTATAGAAATACTTGCTCCCATTGTACGTGGGCGAAAAGGACATTACCGCGAATTGCTGGACCGCATGCGGCGCAAAGGCTATTTAAATGTGCTGGTGGACGGTGCGATGCGCGAACTAACCGCAGGAATGAAGCTGGATCGGTACAAAACCCACGATGTGGCGGTCGTGATCGATAAGTTTGTGGCATCGAAAGCTATGGAGCAACGCATCGGCGAAGCGGTGCGTTTGGCTCTGAGAGAGGGCGACGGAATGGTATTGGTTCGCAAGCGAACGGACGGGACAACGCGGTTATTTTCCACAAAGCTGATTGATTTGGAGAGCGGCATCTCGTACGAAGAGCCGTCACCGGCTACCTTTTCGTTCAATTCGCCTCGCGGTTGGTGCCCACACTGCAAGGGACTCGGTACCGTGCATCGGCTGGAACGTAGCAAATTGGTTACAGACGGCTCGGCAAGCATTGCTGAGGGCGGCTTTCCACTACTGAAACGTAAGGAACTGAAGGGATATTTGCCGGAAATCAAGAAGGAGCTTGCCCAAGCGGGCTTCGGATGGAATACACCGCTGAATGAACTGCCGGACGAATTGATGGATAAGCTGATCAACGGAGAACCAGATGCAGATCTATCGAACGATCTGTTCCTGGGTGCCATGAAGTACCTATTCTTCAATGATCTACTTGGAGAGGATCTTTCGCTAGAGGAATATGCTTCCTCGGTTCCTTGTCCGCAGTGCGGCGGAAGCCGTCTGAGTGCGGAAGCGCGCTCGTACCGTATTGGAGATTGGGGAATTGCCGACCTAAATGCAATGGAGTGTGATAAACTGCTCGCATTACTGCCAACGCTAAAGGCGGCTGTTCGGGAGCAAATTAGGCCGGTTGCGGGGGAAATAGTTAAGGAAATAGAGACGCGTTTGCGCTTTTTGGTCAATGTGGGCTTGGATTATCTCTCGTTAGAACGTACAGCGTCTTCGCTAAGCGGAGGAGAGAGCCAGCGCATTCGCTTAGCGGCACAAATAGGTACCGGGTTAGTGGAAGTTCTATACCTATTGGACGAACCGGGTATCGGTTTGCATAAGCGGGATAGCCGTTTGCTGATTGATTCGCTGAAGAAACTCCGGGACGGTGACAATACCATTGTGGTGGTTGAGCATGACCGCGATATGATGCTCGAAGCAGATTACCTCATTGATTTAGGTCCCGGGGCGGGACGCTTGGGCGGAAAGGTAGTGTTTCAGGGCACGTCTGAGGAGATTGTCGCAGCGCATACCATCACAGCGGATTACCTAAACGGCATCAAACGGATTGAAGTTCCCAAAGAGCGACGGAAGGGAAACGGACACTTTGTCACGTTGAAGGGGGCAACTGGTAACAATCTGAAAGGAGATACGTTCAAGCTCCCGCTGGGATGCTTCGTCTGCGTAACAGGTGTGTCCGGAAGTGGTAAGTCGTCCATTGTAAATGGTACATTGGTGCCTGCGGTCCGTAAGTTACTGTACCGGGCATTAGAGGAGCCGTTGCCCTATAAAGCAATAGAAGGGTTAGAGAACATCGACAAGATCGCCGTAGTTGATCAGTCGCCTTTGGGACGCACGCCGCGTAGCAATCCGGCAACTTATACGGGGCTGTTCACCGATATACGTAAAATCTTCGTTGCTCTTCCGGAAAGCAGAGCACGAGGGTATAAGCCGGGGCGCTTTTCCTTTAATGTGGCCGGAGGTCGTTGCGAAGAATGTAAAGGAAACGGATACAAGACCATCGGGATGAGGTTTCTGCCTGATGTGACAGTTCCCTGCAGCGTTTGCAACGGCAGGCGCTATTCAAGGGAAACTTTGGAGGTACGCTATAAAGGTAAATCCATTGCAGACGTGTTAGATATGACATTTAACCAGGCGGCAGAGTTCTTTGAAAATATCCCCTCTATTGCGCCACGCTTAGAAGTAATGCGTCGGGTTGGATTGGGCTATATCAAGCTGGGACAACCGTCCATTACATTAAGCGGAGGCGAAAGCCAGCGTGTGAAACTTGCCGGGGAACTATCCAAACGCGATACCGGCAAAACACTATACATACTGGATGAACCAACGACAGGGCTTCACTTTGACGATATAAGGCTTTTGCTCAATTTAATATCGGGATTGGTGGATCGCGGCAATACCGTTTTGGTCATTGAACACGATATGGATGTTATCAAATCGGCAGATTGGATCATCGATATGGGTCCTGAGGGCGGAGACGATGGCGGAAAGATACTATTTGAAGGAACGCCGGAAGCGCTGGCACGTAAGCGAACGGGCTATACGGGAAGCTTTCTGAAGGAAGAATTGAATCGATGGAAGTGAAGGCGGAACGGATTATTCTCGGCGTTGACCCGGGAACGGTAGTTATGGGTTACGGATTGCTCCAAACCAACGGCTCCAAACCTAAGTATTTGGCGATGGGGATCATTGAATTGGGCAAGCTGACCGATCCCTACTTACGTTTGAAACGCATCTACGATCGTATCACGGGAATTATCGCCGAGTTCCTCCCGGATGAGATGGCGATAGAGGCCCCTTTCTATGGTAAGAACGTGCAAAGTATGCTCAAGTTGGGTCGCGCTCAGGGAGTAGCTATTGCAGCAGCTCTGGCACGTGATTTGCCTATAACCGAGTATGCACCCCGACGAATCAAACAATCGATAACAGGGCACGGCGATGCCTCCAAGGAACAGGTTGCCGAAATGTTGCAACGTTTGTTGCGCATCCCCGATAGCGATATGCTTCCTGCATTAGACGCAACGGACGGTTTGGCAGCTGCACTCTGCCATTTTTATCAAACTTCTAATCCGTTGGCTTCAGGTACCCGTGTGCTACGCGATTGGAAAGACTTTGTAAAGAACAACCCGGGTAGGATAAGCAATCCGTATAAAAAGGAATGAAACGTTTACACATCTATATGCTGAAGCAGTTCATTCCCCTGCTTCTTATGACTGCTTCAATCTGCTGGTTTGTGGTGGTGATGCAGTTCTTGTGGCGTTATACGGACGATTTCGTTGGCAAAGGATTGGCACTTTCCACTCTAATGGAGGCGTTTGTGCAAGTGGCGTTGATGAGCCTCCCTACAGCGCTACCGTTAGGCATCCTGCTTGCTTCACTAATGACCTTTGGCGGATTGGGCGAACGATTGGAGCTTTTGGCGATTAAAAGTGCCGGTGTATCGCTACACCGCACGATGCTTCCCCTAATGGGGATTATTGTGGCCATAAGTGTGGGGCTCTTTTTCTACCTTAATATCGTGATGATGGATGCCCAAGTACGCTTCTACCAGATAGCTTTCTCGGCACGCTACAAGCAACCGGACTTGGAAATTCCCGAAGGAAGCTTTTACAACGGAATCAGCGACTACAGTATCTTCGTTAAGAAGAAAATACCGAAAGATCGTTCTCTCAGCGGAGTACTGATATACGATATTTCCGGAGGTTTTGATGCCACACGCATCATTCGAGCCGATTCGGGCAAGTTGGTAATGGATGCCTCTAAAACGTTCCTTACCTTAGACCTATGGAGGGGCGAGAGCTTTCAGCAGCTCAAAAGCGGATTGCGCGAAGGAACTGAAAACACCTATTCACAAGATGTGGCACGTTCCTATTTTAAAGAGCACTTTGCTTACAAGCAGATTGTTATTCCTTTTGATGCCAACTTTGAGCTGCAGAGCGATGAGGGGTTGCGCGATCAGTTTGTCGGAAAGAATCTTCACCAGCTTACCGTGTATATCCAAGATACGGCGCGCTACGCCCTGGATAGCATAGGCACACAAAATGCCGATCTCATTATGGAACGTGTACACGAAGATCGCGGCGGCGCGCTCTCGGCCGATCAGGCAAAGAAGGAGGCGTATATAGCCAAAACACGAAAGCAACAGCGCATAGTGCCGTTGGACAGCGTACTTGCTTCAATTCCTTTTTCTGAAGCTGAGGCAGCGATGCAAGCGGGAATGGAACAACTGAATACTCTATCTCAGGATGCGGAGGGCAGATTCAATGAATACGATTGGCAAGCCTACTTCTACCGTACGCACGATCAGGAACGTCATCGTAAGTTCACCTTCCCGGTGGCATGCCTACTCTTCTTTTTTATCGGTGCGCCTTTGGGAGCTATCATTCGCAAGGGCGGTATCGGCACGCCAATGGTTGTATGCGTACTAATCTTCATTATTTACTACATGATTGATACCTACGGATACAAAATGGGGTATAATGGCGAGTGGCCCGTTTGGATAGGTATGTGGCTTTCCTCGTTCGTTTTGCTACCGCTCGGCGTTTATCTCACTATTCAAGCGGCGAAGGACTCCGCAACGCTTAATGTAGATGCTATAGTGGAAAGAATCAAAAGCGTCTTCCGACCCGTGAAGCAACGCGAAGTAACTCGTCGCGAACTCATCATCATTCGCACCACTACAAGTAAGGCACTGGAGGAAGTCACTCTTGCGCAAAACGAAATCAACACACTCAAAACCAATCCTTTCCTCGCAAAAGGTGTCTTTCGGCATCGCCATTTACTTGCGCTCAATAAGCAATTGCGTATCGCCAACGGACAGCTAAACCATATGATTGATAAGCTGATTGACTTGGATGACTTGCTCGTACTACGCTATTTGGGCAATCTACCGGCGGAAAGGCGTTACTTCTCGTTACTTATTCCCCGTTCTCGTGCGCTCTTTATAGCTTTATTGCTCTTTTTACCCCTCTCTTTGCCCTTTATTCTGTACCTTTACAAGCGTAAACAGAAAGAAAACAAGAGAATAGAGCTCCTCGAAACTACCCTAAAGCTAATCGCAACCCGAATTGAAGAGATAAACACCATAGGGAAAGAAGAAAGCTCCCACTCATAATCAAGCAATGGAAAAAGGAAAGCTAAGTACTATCGAAGAGGCTTTGGAAGCCTTCAAAAAGGGAGAGTTTGTTATCGTTGTGGACGATGAGGATCGTGAAAACGAAGGCGACTTTATCATAGCTGCCGAAAAGATTACTCCCGAAAAGGTCAACTTTATGATGCAGTACGGGCGCGGCGTACTCTGCGCTCCCGTCAGTGAGGAAGTAGCGGAACGTCTCGAGCTGCCTATGCAGGTAGACGATAACACTTCGCTACACGAAACTCCTTTTACCGTAACCGTTGATCTTATCGGTCACGGCTGTACTACCGGTGTATCGATGCACGACCGCGCTATGACCATACTCGCCTTAGCGAATCCGAATACACAACCCGGCGATCTGGGACGTCCCGGGCACGTTAATCCGCTACGGGCACGCGCTCGTGGGGTATTGCGTCGTGCCGGTCATACCGAAGCGGCAATCGACTTGGCGCGCCTTGCCGGCATGCAGCCTGTTGCTGCTCTAATCGAGATTATTAACGAAGACGGCACAATGGCGCGTTTGCCTCAACTCTTTAAGGTTGCCGAAAAGTGGAACCTACATATTATTTCCATCAAGGACCTTATCGCTTACCGCCTTCGTACCGATAATATTCTTGAACAGGGTGCCCGTATACACCTTCCTACTCATTACGGAGATTTTGACCTCATTCCCTTCCGCCAGAAGAGTAACGGACGCGAACATATCGCCCTCATTAAAGGCTCCTTTACGCCAGATGAACCGGTACTGGTACGTGTCCACTCCAGCTGTGCCACCGGTGATATTTTCGGTTCTTGCCGTTGTGAATGTGGCGAACAGCTCCACCTTGCTATGGAAACCATCGAAAAGGAAGGCAAGGGCGTAGTTATATACCTAAATCAGGAAGGACGTGGCATTGGGCTGATGGCTAAGATGAAGGCTTACAAACTACAGGAAAACGGCTACGATACGGTAGATGCCAACCTCCATTTAGGCTACGAAGCCGATGAACGTGATTACGGTGTAGGCGCACAAATGCTCCGTAGCATAGGTGTGGGCAAAATGCGTCTTATGACCAATAACCCCGTCAAGCGTATCGGCCTTGAAAGCTACGGATTGGAAATAGCCGAAGTGGTTCCCCTCGAAATAAAGCCTAACCCATACAACGAAGATTACCTCCGTACCAAAAAGGAACGTATGGGGCACAAACTGCATAACGTTAAGTAACACCTAAAGAACAACGAACGAACAAATAATCATGAGAAAACTTCTTTATTGGGCAGCTGCTTTTGCACTTACGCTCACTACTGCCTTTGCGCAGCAAGCTTACGACATTCGGCTTAACCTCAATCCTCCCATAAAGGTACCGCTTCGTCAAACTATGAAGCAGGAACAGCTCATTTCCTTCTCCGGACAAGAAATGAAGGTATCCAATACCGTACGCTCCGAGTTTGTCTTCTCCGTTACGGAAAAGAAGGGCGATAACTATATGATATCTGCCATCATCAATAAAATCGAGGGCGAAGGCGAATCGATGGGACAAACCTTTAAGATGTCCTCCGAAGATGCCACAGAAACCGAACAGAACAAGGAACTCAAGAAGATTACCCATAAGGTGGTTCAAGCCGAAGTAACCCCTTACTTTGAGTTGGTTGGCGAACCGGTTGCCGTTACCGAAGGGACCGATGCCGCCACGGCTAAGCAGGTAATCAACACATTCACCGGTGTTATGTCCGGTATGTACCATGCTGCCGTTAAGAAAGGCGAATCATGGACGGTTACCGAAGAAGAGGCTCACACCACAACCACCTACACGCTCACCGATGTAACCGAAGGCTCGTTCTTGATTACCGGTAAAGTGAAACTCGAAGGCGAGTTCCAAGGCGTTGCCATGAGCGGCGAAGGAAATTTGAATGTAGAACTCGATCGCGCCACCGGTGTGCCTATCTACGGACTGATGACCCTTCCCCTCGCCGGAAGTATGATGGCGCAGGGAACGATGGTCAACGTGAAGGCGGACAGCACTACCTCATTTGAGCTGGCTCAGTAACCAAACTTACTCTCAAGCGCCGCTGACGTAACCCGTCACCAACGACGTAAGAAGCATAAGAACCTGCAGATGCGTGGCATCTACAGGTTCTTTTTTCGTTTTCCTTTCTCGTTTCGCTTCTACGCCCGTACGGTATTACGCGTAACATTCAATTGATACGATTGAGTGAGAACAGCAATCCGTTTTTCCTCACGTCCATTGCTTTCCGCCCACTCCTTCGTACCTTTTCAATCATTTCTTCGTACTTTCTCAATCATTCCT